>JABLTR010087549.1_pt1 | contig 48140 bp, 35 predicted proteins | sample 7160071 | NCBI WGS metagenome assembly JABLTR01 (sample SAMN14651230, study PRJNA627086) | human gut metagenome | isolation source: feces | host: Homo sapiens | reverse complement strand
TTACACATCTCCTCTACTTCTTTGTAACGCTTCGTATTATAATACAAAGCCCCCAAATTATTGCACGTCATTGCTACATTACCTATGTACGCACTGTGATTCTCTTTCGCCAACTCCCTATATATCTCAAGTGCCTCTTTATATATCTCCTCTACTTCTTTGTAACGCTTCGTATTATAATACAAAACCCCAAAATTGTTGCACGTCATTGCTACATTACCTATGTGCGCACTGCGATTCTCTTTTGCTAGCTCCCTATATATCTCAAGCGCTTCTTCATACATCTCTTCTGCTTCTTTGTAGCGGTCCGTATTCCCATACAGAGCCCCCAAATTATTGCACGTCATTGCTACATTACCTATGTACGCACTGTGATTCTCTTTTGCCAATTCCTTTATTATCTCAAGCGCTTTTTCATACATCTCCTCTGCTTCTTTGTAACGCTTCGTATTATAATACAAAATCCCCAGATTGTTGCACGTCATTGCTACATCACCTATATACGCACTTTGGTTTTCTTTCGCCAATTCCCTTCTTATCTCAAGCGCTTCTTTATACATCTCTTCTGCCTCTTTGTAGCGCTTCGTATCACTGTATAAGAGCCCTAAAAGGTTCAATATGTTTGCATATTGATAGCGGTTATCATTTCCAACTGTTTTTAATTTTTGATATACACTCTCCCCTACCTCTATCCCCTTTTCGAAATGCCTTTGACCCCCTAAAAAGTCCACATATTCTACGGCAAGTTCTAAGTCTAAATTATATTCAAATATCTTCCCCTTTGCTTCTTCATAAAGTTCGATAATCTCCTTTTCAGATTCGTTGTTTATCCCCTGCGCTTTTATCGTATCTACTTTTATTCGTATCTCATTAATAAGTCCCTCTCGTTCTTCATTTATTACAGCCTCTTTTTCATCTGTTCTTTCCCATGCTCGTCTTCGTTCTTCATCATCAAGTATATTCTTACAGTTCTCATAATCGCCTGCATTAAAGTACTCTATAGCCTTCTTTGCTCTTACTGTAAGCGGCTTGCCGTCTGATGTCATCTCCACTATATTTGATGTCATTCTAAGTATATCCATCTCTATCTGATGAAATTGTTCGTCTGCTTTGTTCTTTCTTTCGTTTACATCATATAGCTTTTTAAAAAGTTCGTCATCATCAGGGTCTTCCCCGATAGCTTTCCTGAGTTCTATATATTCTTCTTCCAATCTTAACCTTTCTTCTCTCAGTTTATTGAGCGCTTCATTCCTAAAATACTGAGGGATATTATCAAGGGATATATCCTCTACCTCCCGCTTGTCCGCAAATATTCTTCCGTCCCGAAACTCTATATCCAGCTTAGTCTCCTGATTCCTCGCCATCTCAAGGAGCATACTGAGTTTGACAGTATCTATGCTTTCAAACTTGTTATAGAAATGCTCCATTCCTTTTTCCAGACGCTCCATGAATGATCTTACGCCTTCCGATATCGAGTTGTCTTCTGCTATTTTGAAATATGTAACTATCTTCGGAATTGCACTGACATTAAACTTCTCAATGGCAACATCAAAATCCCGGATGATTTTCTCATCCGCATCTCTGTAAAAAATCAAAAAGAAGTACTGCGACTCGTCTATATAGTCTGCATCTTCCTCCCCGGGTACGCAAAGCTCAAAGAATATGCCTCTTCCGACATACAGATCGTTTAGTGAGCGTATATAATCCGCCAGTTCTGCCTTTTCCTCTTCCATATCGGCTTCCGACATTGCCAGAAATATTTTTATATACTTCATCTCTTGCTCCTTTCATCAAACAACAATGCTTCTCCTCTTATGCCAAATCGCTCGGCAAATTCTTCACGTTCTGCCCTTTCTTCCTCTGTGAACTGATTTTGACTCACAGATATGAAGTATGTCTTAAATCCCTTTACGGCTATCATGTCAACCATATTCTCTTCCGCTTCTACACACCTTATATCATCGAAGATATATTTTTCTCTCAATTCATGATACACCTCGGATAGCAAAATATTTTTACTGTTCGACAGCCATGATCTCATATCTTCTGAACTGTACCTAAACTGTATGTATATGCTTTTCCCGTATATTTTTTCATCTACTGCCTGCAGCAGATCCGTTCTTTCACACAATGTTCTCATCAGCTTCATCACCTGGGTATTATCTGTCGTTATGTTCCCATACAGCCCCATATCCTCTATGACCATAAACTCTTTCCTGAAGACGAATCTGTGTTTTAACGGCTCTCTTTCCGCCAGTTCTGTCAGCCTACGGAATATCCTGCTCAATCCTTCATCAGCCCCATAAAATCTTACCGGCCCCGCTTCATTTGCTCCGGGCAGTTTATAGTCTGATATCATTCCTTCTTTCACACACTTCTTTAATACAGCGTCAAGTCCCGTCATTCGCACAGCTTCACCAAGTACCGGAGCAGTAGCTGCCGCGGCACATGATTCTTTACTGCTCTCCGCTATCTGATATATCCTTCCTTCATCGCTGACCTTCATAGCCGTGATCATACTATCCCACACGTTCTTACCCGCGCCGTCGTATATACTCCTGACTTCCTTATACACATCCTCCGGCAATATCCTGCTGCCGTCGTCTACGATACGTCCCGGAAACTCAACAAGTTCCATAGCGTTTTCCACCTTTAATTTCTGTCTATAGTTTTTTTCCCTCGCCGTTTTCCCGCTCAATATGTCAAGTCTGCCGTTTTCTACCGTGATAACATTTGCTTTCTTCAGCCACTTCTTTTTATACAGGCTTTCTATATCCTTCTTCCGCGCCCCTGTTACGTCCAATATCATTTTCGCATTATATGGACGCAGTCTCTCCGGCGTCCTTATCGCCACACTACATTCCGCTCCGCATCGGCCAAGCAGATCTTCATAAAAATCGCCATCTACACATTCTCCACATACAGATACCAATATCAGTCTCTCGGGTTTTGTGAGCAATGCCCCGGCGATATTCTGCCATGCTCTTTGACTATATGGTTTTATCAATATCCTTCTATCATCGTACCTCTCTGATTCTATAATCCCAGGAACTGCTTTTACTATAGCTTCATCCAGCTTCTTATAATCCGTATCGGCATTGTACTCATGTATGACACGTATCCTGTTTCCTATATGTTTTATGGCATGTATCAACTCTTCGTTGGCATAAGGCTTTGCTGACAGCTTGCTCAGGATTTCATCATATGCTCTCTCCCATGACCTTTCACAGTCTGCTGCACGATTTATCACCGCATCATAAGCATCTTCCAGTCTCTTTATCAATTCTTCTATATCGTGATCTTCATTTTCCGCAAAAATCCTTATGTCCTCCAGCTCGTCCCTGATGATGATATCTGCCTTCACGGATTTTCTCTCCGCTATGCGATGCAGTATATCATTCATACGCCCCAGAGGGTCTCTGTTCCCTCCGCCGACGACACTGGCCGCAAGGCAGGGGTGCAGCTTTCTCTTTCTGTCCTTAAAATCATTGCCTCCGGCAAAGGCATACTCTTCAAGGCAGTCAATATCCGGCATGTCCCACCCGTTAAATATCATAAACGCTGTCCAGCTTCTGTGCTCCTGAACAGAAAGTTGCTCCACCAGTTTATCCGCGTCACTATCGCCCGACAATACAGTATCTCTGTATCTGTCCGGCGCTCCAACTTCATCAATATCTACTCCTGCCGCTGCACATTTATATGTTATGGCAGCAGCACTGCGCATAGATGATTCCATGCTGTATATATCATTGTAATACGATCGGCGTATTGTCTCCTCGTCCGCTTCCGGAGATTTCTCATGCGCATATGCTATATGCATGCTATAAGCGCGTTTTTCGAGCCTGCTTTTTGTCGCATATTCGTTATAAAAAGGCGTGCGCTTCTTAGTCGCTATCATCGCGCGAAGTATGCCGTCCTCTACGATGCTGCCCTCATCTGAAGATTCCTCATCGTCTTCTGATATCACACCCATAAATACCGGTCTGTCGTTATTCTTCCTGTATACATACTCTTTCAAAACAGCATGCACATTTTCTTCTTCCCTGCGATCACAGACGAAATATCGCAGATCTGATTTTTTCACCGCGGCGGCTAGCTGCTGTACGCCTCTGTCATACAGATAAACGACTGCCAGAGGCTCTTTCGCCATTCTTCTGTCAATAGTCCCTTCGATCTTCTCTTCACCACTGATGATTGTGACGGTCTTCTTCAATGCCGGACATTCGGAAAGCAGGTTTTTCATAAACTCCTGCGAATCCCCGGAAAACAGGTGCACTCTCATCTCTGTGTCCGGCATCTGTCCGCAGGAGATCACAGCCCTTACGAAATATTTTCTCATACTGTGGCTTCCTACGAATGCTACATTCTGAACTTTTTTCTGTGCGTCATATGCACTGTTCATGAACAAGGGATACCTCTCCATAAGGTCGTACATGGCTATCATATTATTGGCCCTTGCTATCCTGTCTCTGGGGACAGGCTTTTGAGAATGCAGCCTTCCCAGAAGTTTCGTCAATGCTGTACAAAACTCCCGGGCGCTTCTGTACCGGTATCGTCGCTTTTCCGCCGTAGCTTTCATGATTATATCTGTCAGGATATCCGCTATTTCATTTTCTTTACCAATATCTTCAATATATATTTCATGCAGCTCGGCTCGGATATCATCCTTCATTGCATCACAGATATTTACCGGCGGCTTGTCCAACAACGCTTCATACAGCATCGCTCCTGCACTGTATATATCATTTTCAACACACAGGTAGTTGTTCTTTTTGCTTTCAAACTCAATATCGTCACAGTCTGTAAGTCTGCGCATCTGTGGTGAAATGTATCGCTCATTGTAATTTATATCGTCGATATGCACATCTTCCAGCTTATTTACATCGACCATACTGTCCACATCAAGGAATCTCACCGTTTTGACCCGCTCTATCCACAGTATGTTTTCAGGTTTCATGTCCGAAAAGACATATCCTTGCTGATGAAGTATACCCAGAGCTTCCGTCAGTCTCGCGAACAGCAACAGCTTTTCTTTCAAACCGGTGAAATCGGCAAAATCGACCACCCCTCCCAGATGCATACTGCTCAGTATATAACAACTGTCTCCGTATCTGAAAAAAGCGATGGGATTCACAACTATCTCCATCGCCTCGGAATCGGACAGTTCATTCTGCAGCTCAAATCCACCCATAAACTGTTCTAAAAGCCTTTTATAATTTTTATTGCGTTTCGTAAAGTCCGCAACCTTAAGAGCACATCCTTCGCGTTCTATGGAAAATGCCTCACGATCAGAGCGGGGATAAAATTCTTTCAATATCATTCTCATATGGTGGTCTTCCCCGTCCGCTGTTCTTACCTCATACACCATGCTGGTCGATCCTGAACCTGTCAGGCGGTCTATCACTATATTTCTTATATATTTCGTTCCTCTTGGATCACGAAATTCAGCATTTAATATATCTCCCTTTTTCAGGGGAACACGCTGCAAACGTTTCATCTTTTCTCCTTTACAATCGCCCATAGCGCCCGCAGCGTATCTACAGGCGTATCCGTAGTAATCATCAGAAACACCAGCAAAGCATCATACGGATTTCCCATATACAATCCCTGCATACGGCACCGGCTCAATGCCGTATCGGCTTCTTCCTCAAACTCTCTGAACATGTCCATCAGCCCGAACTCATAGTCTTCTGTGTTCTCGCTCTCGCCGATAAACTTCAGGAACACCAGCGTCAATATGACTGCTCTCTGACGTTCTCCACTGCGCGATGTGAAGGCAGATCTCACATTATCATCTATCTTACTGTCAAGGAACCAGTCTCCCAAAAGATTCGCGTCTATACCTGTCTCTGCTGCACTCATCTCCATGTTATACATATATTCCTGAAATAAAGTGTATTTTATGGCTATCTTATCTTCAACAGCGGCAAACTTACGTATCTTACCATCTGTCTCACATATGAATACGGCTCCCTTCTTTATATATGCACCTATCCCGCAATCCACCGTGATTGTTCCCTCTTTAACACATCTGGCGCGCTTTATCATCGGATCATCATATCCCGGGAATATCGACTCTCCTTTTTTCAGCTGAGCGCCTCCATCCATCGGGGATACGTCAACCGTCATCGTTCTTGATCCACTGTCTCCAAAATATATATCTTCATCTGACGCCTCTTCCTTTTCCGAATGTGCAAGGTAATAGAAGGCTGCTATGTTTTTCCTGTTTGCAATGAGCGCTTCATTCCACAACTCCCTGTATACTTTTAATACAGTCCGCTCTCCCGGCATTATATTCTTGTGCCACTTTAAAAATCCCGCTATGTCGCTTACCGGTTTATCCCAGTTGTTGCTTTCAAATATCCTTTGTATGTCACACCGTTCCAGTCTTTCTCTGATGGATACGGTATCCGCATTTAATATCTCTCTTGTTTTCTCTTCTCCCACTGGCAGTGCATCATAATACTTTTTCAGCGCATCGTACTGTTTTCTGTATGAAATCTCACCGTATCTGAACACTATCCACAGCAGCATTTCCGTTTTGTTATAGTAATTGAATCCCGGTTGGTTCATTGCTTTTCGCAGGAAAAGGTCCACGTCCTCCAACGCCATATGAAGACCCAGCGCTATATCAAAAAACTTTGATTTGCTGAGTTCTGATATACTTCTCCTGATATATTCAGGCGCAGATTTTCTCTTCGTCATTCCATTTTGCCTGAATACTGCCGACATTTTTTTTGTCAGATCGTCCAGTATCTCCTCAAAACGCTCCTTCTCCGGATATCTTTCTCCATCCGACTCCTGCGAAATGTATGAAAACAGCTGTTCTGATTCTTCCCGGTCTACATCGATACCAAAAACCGCAAAGAGATAATTCAGCAGATACTGCGACGGAGGTATCGTATTGAATTTTGCCAAAGTTTCGTTGGTCAGTCTGCTGGTCTGAAAATCCTCCAGTTCCCAGCGTTCCTCGACTCCTTTGAATATTTCCGTCCATGTTGACTTCATCTCTTCCAGCTTTTCAGTCCGTGCTGAAAAAATCCTGTCTCCAGCCATGCACTTCCTCCCGAATAAATGCTGTTTACGACACCTTATCCATGAATACGATACTCTGGTCGTCATCCGCCGTATCCAAATCAGCGATTCCGGCTTTAATGTCTCTAAGCTTTTTCCCCAGCATGGACGCCCTGAAAGGAAGTTCATAAACACCGTCCGATATCAGTACCATACCTTTTATGCCATCAAGTGTCCCTCGATATATCTGCATCCTTTCCATCACTTTTTCTGAGGTGGTCAGATACGTCTTCCTGCTGCACATTCCGCTTCTGGGATATGAAAGAGGTATGTATTCTTTTCCTGAATCGGACAATATCATACCGTCTCCTAAATGAACCGTACAGAACATATTGCGTCCCAGATCGAATATGGCTCCAACCAGCGTCGATGAAAAAGCGTCTCTTTCCCTCTCGAAATCTTTTGTCAATCCGCCCAGTATGCGTTCGATCTCAAGAGCCACATTATAACGTACGATTTCCACAGGAGCTTCCATGAATCCATCAACTTCGTCAAACATATACTCACATATCCCTCTGGATATGGCTCTGCTGCCGATTGCTGCCAGCTTTGCACTTCCCGCTCCGTCTGCCAGAACCGAAGCTTTCACACCGTTTTTCGCTTTCTGAAATACGGCATCCTGTATCCCTCTTTCTCTGTTTCTGTTTTCTCTTCCTATGCTTTGATAATAATTCGTATATCGATACATCCTTTTCACCTGATCATCTCTGTTTATCTTATATACGGAGTATCTGATATCACAGGATATCTTCCGGCATCCCATGTTCTCGACATATCCATGAAATCGTCTGTTACCAGAAAATATTCCTCCCTGTCATATCCCTCATCGTTCCAACATGCATCCCATTGATACCATGCACCGTCTACTCTGACTATATTCCAGGCATGTCCTTCTCCGCTTTTCACTTTTCCCGTGACTATTTCACATTCGAGACCAGCGCGATCACACAGCATCTTTACCGCTCTTGCATATCCGTCACATACCGCCGAGTGTTCCACAAAAGTGCCGTACGCAGTATGACTCACATCCGAATACGGCTGCTTTTGCGGATATTCGGTTATGTCGCATACATATTCGTTTATCGCATCAGCTTTCTGAAATTCGCTTTTCCCATCAAGAGCAAGCTGTGTGACAGCTGCTTCCGCCTCGGCTTCCGTCTCATCCTTTATATTTTCGATTTCTTCCTGACTTCTGGAATATTCAAAGCCGATACGATATCGTATGTTTCCCGAGCCGTCTTCCTGCCACATAGCTTTCGTATTTTCCAAAAGTATCCCATGCTCCCCCGTCTCATAAACCAGTTCATCCTGCACTATTGAAAATATCTCTTTATCACTTATTTCATCAGGTGCTGTGAAAGAAACATAAGGCTCGGAATCATATAGAGCGGCTTTTAATATTTCACTCACCTCTGCTCGGCTGTCAGCCGCCTCCCCGGTCTCGGTCGACGCCTCGTCATCTTCCGGATCCGCCTCTTCCGACTCAAAACCACTCCTCTCCAGCGATCCCGAATATTTAAGGATCATATAATCCAGCTGCTCTTCCACGGTCATCCGCGCATACTCTCCGGCATACCTGTCTTCACCATCATGCCTGTGGACTATATCATCGATCTTATCTTCCGAAAATGCTCCCTGAAAAGATATCACGAACAAAATTAAGATAACGAATACAGGCATGGCTTTTATCACTGTCCCTCTACGTCTTTCCGGCCGTTCATTCTTCATTTGTATGCTCTCCGTTCGATTCGCCTTGCCCGACATTCTCTGTTTCCAAATGTTTCATTATGTAAAATATATTTTCGCTGCCGTGCTCCTTTACCAACTCCTGCATTTTCTGATATCCCACGTTGTATGGATTATCAGGTCCGCCGTCCAGTCTCGGCAGCATTTTCTCAAGATAATCCGCATATCTCTCCTCTTTCAATCTCCTTAAAGTTTCGATCTCAACATATTTTGCATGACCTTCCAACATGGAATCCGACGAAAGCTGCGCGTCACTGAGGTTAGCAAACTGCCAGCTATGCGTCAATTCGTGTATCAATACCGCCATCATGTACGTTTCGGGCACATATCGTTCGACCCATATTTCCACTTTTCTCGGACTGTAAAATCCTATTGCGTATTTATCACCGGCGGCCTTCTGTATATCATCTAATCCTTTGAATCTGAATGCCTTTATCCTCGGGAGTTCAATATGATAGAAATCCTCCATTTGCTTCTTCGCTTCTTTATAAACCTTTTCTATCTCAATTCTGCTTCCCACGATTTGATTCACGCAATCATCGCACATAAACTTTCCATCACTTGTCATATTGAACTCCACATATATCGCACGACCGCAATACGGACATATACTGGCGCCTTCAAATACATCTTCCGTCGCACCTTCATCATCTCCATCTATGGCATCCTCAGGCTTCAACCTTATGTTTTCAAGATATGACATATATTCCTTGACATCGAATATGGCAGGGTAATCCGCCAGACCATATTTAAGATATCCGTTCTCCGTCTTTTTCCCAAGCTCCCATTTCAGATACGAATACATTATATCAAATATGTTTTCTATATTATCCTTATCTGAAAGTTCCCCTATAAGACCTTTCTCAAGATACGACATCTCAAAAATATATATCGTCGCTGTCGCAGAAGCAGGAAACGTTTTATTTTTAAAGGTTATCATCGATATAATATCCGCCACTCTTCTATCCTCATCCGAAACACTTTCCAGTAAACGCTCCATTTCTTCTGTCCGCTCTACACACACCATAAGATCTCTATAGCTGTCAGGATATATAGTCTTCAGAATCTCACTGAACATGGCGGCCAATAATAGTTCATCCTTTTCTTTATTCATTCCGGAAACCTGCAATTGCAATTCGATGCCTTTTTTCTGCGTTCTGTTCATTACTAACGGTTCAGGGAATGTAACTTTTGAGTATGTCCCGCTTCTTACAGCAGCCTTTTCTCCCGTTCCTTCTCTTCTTATAGGAGCCTCCTTGAAATTACAACCGTCCGACAATTCATAATATGCCTCGATTGTCTTTGTTATATCTGCTTTTAACTCTGTTACCCTGTATTTATCCTCCAATATATAGAGAAGCTTCTTCTCTGATATGCTTCCTTCACACCTGTCTATAGTACGATACTGCGGCACATTCTTTGGAGAACTTTTCCTTATGAGAATCTCTCTTCCTGAAATCTTCTCCACCTGATACAATTCCCCGTTGAAACAATGTATCTGCAAAGGCAGATAATGATTGTATATATCATCGGCATGAACAGCGATTGTTTGCAGCTTATCTGTCCCGCCATACCTTATGGCAGCAAAGTCATATCTTTCAGTAATCACCCTATAGCTGTCCGCATCTATGAATCTTACTTCATTGTATGAATTAAACCTGCATTTACCGTCCGCAAATTCAAATCTGCCCTTAGGTTTTACCGAAAAGTAATCATATACAGTCTCCGGTCGTATACCTGATTCAGGACAAACGCTGTAAAGCAGTTGATAGAGATAGCTTTCGATGTCATCATGCGCATATCCCAAATCCCTGAATTCATCCAGCACATTTATTATCTCATAGTCCGGCTTTCCTTCACTGCCTTCATACATACCGATAAGCAGGATTTCCTTTTGTCTCTGGATATCACAGCCTTTATATGGGATAAGCCTTTTTATCTCCGACGGTGTTCCAAGCAGTTTTCTCAGATTTTCGGCGAAGTACTCACGTAACATGTATGGTCTTGATACTACATGTATCATCGTACTTTCCTTTCCTCCATACTTAAGCCAGTTATGCAGCAATGCTATCATATTATTTGCTTCATCATAAAGTATGAGAAATTTCAGCGTATCCTCTTCATAGTCTTTTACATCATTGACATGTATGATCTCATTCATATTTATGCCTGAATCTTTGAAGATGTTGCTTCTTATAAAATCAATATTATCATTCATAATCTCACGATATGTCATATAAGGAACATCTGTCGTACACCACATGCCTATATTCCTTACTCCGTATCTGGCACCAACGACTGCCAGCGGATATCCCGTTCCCATATATGCGCCTTTGAGGTTCAGTCTGTCCTGTAGTCTGACGTACGGCTCTCCTTTCCACACTACGACACATATCCTTTTATCAGTCAGAATATTCTGGTATGTTGTTATGGACTGTCCTATGGTATGCTCAATGCTCTCTTCCAGATTTCTGTTCGACTCATCACACAAATATATGTACTGCAATGCTCCATCGTCGATCATAGAACTCAGTCGCGCATGTATTATACGCTTTGTTATCATACCCGAAGCATATATGCTGTCCGGATCATCGACAACTACACATCTGACACATCTGATAAATTCATTCTCATCGACCGGATCAAGATCTTCACTGCAGCATACAAGGATATCGGTATCATCACTGCCATGAAACTCCGAAAATGTATCAATTCTCCATACGGCGTTGACATCATTTATCTTCCTGAACCTCCTTTTGAGCATTGCAGCGATATCTTTCGCACGTTTCCTGTCCGGTGCTATCACGATGATCTTCTTGCCCATAGCTAACTGATAATCTAGAAATCCCGCCATATATATCGCAAATTCACCGAATATCGAATCCTTGATCATCACACTTTTCTTATCTATGAGATCCAGAACTGCTTCGACATAACTTGCAGTGAGCTTATCGCAATGCCTTTTTATAGTGCCTACAACAAGCTCGAACACGTCCCCGTTCCTACTTTTCTCAACCTGCAATCTACTGACCCCGTTAAATACGACGTGCTCTTCCATTTTTTCGTTCTCTATCCAGTGCTGTCCATTATTCAATATACCATCACCGAATTTTTTTCTGTATACTTCAAGAAGCTTTTCATAATCTCCCGTACGACGTGATACAATGCGATCGCTTTCAAATTCAGATAACACTTCATCTTCCGCGATACCATCGAGAAAATAATAGAATTGCGTGAGTATTATATATGTAGACATTACGAGGATATATGAATACTTCAATATTTGAAGCAGCAGTCTCCCATCTATTATAAAATCAGCATAAAGACTGAAAAACGAAAACGCTGCCAATACCAGAAAAAATACCAATACTGATTTTCTCATAACGTCTACCCATCTCATGGTTACCCTATGTTCTTTTTTAAGAAAAGCTGTTCCCATGCTGGGTTCAATAATATAGAATTTCCCGGTGAAACGCTCCAATATCAACATCAGTCTGTATGACGCAAGTTCTCTTTCTGCGACTATATGTCTCAAAACAAACAGAATGATATCGGCTCCGATCAAAACAATTACATTGGATACCAGTAATATCATCAGCATAAACGCCGCACCATAGCTTTCCGCAGGGACTCCGGTCAAAACTATATCCGTAATGGTTTCTACAGAGATTATTACGTCCGTTACTGTCAGTATGACAAGAAAACCAACTGAAACCGCCAAAACATAAACTGATGTTATAATCACAAATGCAGCCTGACGGAACCGGTTTTCATGTTCAAAGTTCAACAAGCTCATTATATACATCAGTATTATTATGATTGATATCAAAACTCCTGTCACAATGAGAAATCCTATCATAGCTGCTCCTTTATTCGATTTCCTTCATCCAGTAAATATCGTTTTCTTCAACACCGAGATTGAGATTATCAAGAAGATCGTTTCTATAACCTCCTGCGATCATCCTTTTTTCACAATCGTCTGTGAGACTGCTGAAAAATTCCATCGCCTTTAAATGCTTTTCGATCTCTTCTTTATGATACATTACTTTACCGTAAATATTTTCTCTTTCTTTCAGTTTGTCCAATAGTCTGTCCCTCTCACTTCTCACATTCTGCATCGAAACTATTGCATTGAGACGTTTTATGAACATCTTCTGTCGCTTTTCTATATTTCCAAGAAATATGCTCAGTATGCTACGCAACTGTGCTTTAGCTTTTTCAAATCTTATTTTGCGGCCTATAGTCACCAGCTTTTTTGCTATGATGAATAACGCTGTAAACAAGGCAATACATATTAACGGCACAAGATTGCCGTCTATCACGCCGCTTATTACATAAGGCTGCATTATCAGATATGGTATTATCACGGATACAATACCTCCTGTGAAGAATGGGAGGAACTTTCTCCAACTGTCATTCATCTTCTCATTGTTTGTCTTCTTTATATCTGCTTTGATCCGATCTATTTCATTGGCGATCTTCAGTTTCTCCCCAAATTCTTCCTCATAAACTTCGCTGATTTGCATCATATCAGCTACAGCCCTTTTTTCTTCATCTTCAAGTTCCTCAAGCCTCTCTTCCGGATCAGTGTCCAGAGACATCTCTTCATATTGTTCATTCTTGCGATATACTTCGAGTAATTCGTCTCCGAATTCATCTAATTTTTTTTCGTAATTTTCCAGTTCGTTTACGATAAACAGATACTCATCTTCCCAATCGTTTTTTTCACTCATCGTCATGAGCTTATCCATCATTATATCCGTATCTTTCTCATTTCCGATGATGTCTTTCTCTTTCAGTTCGGGAAGAGATGTTCTGACCTTGAACTTGTAACTAAACTCCTTTTCCTGTTCAAACTGTTCAGCATCCTTTTTCATTGCTTCAAGGCTGCGCCTATTGGCATCAATCCTGGACGCTTCTCTGTCTATGGAGAACTCATAGTCGTCAAACCGTTCGCTCAGTCTGCTATCACTGAAAGTCCCCTGCTTTTCAATATACTCTCTGTCATTTATATAACACACAAGTTTAAGAGTGTTAAAAATGCATTCTTCCAGATCACATATATCAACAGGTATCACTTTAATATCGATATAATCCTTTATCTTGCTTTTCAGGCTTTCATATTCGTTTTTATAAAAATTCAGGAAATTATCTCTGCTTTTGAGATTATCTTTAGCCTCTTCTTCTCCCTGCTCTTCAATTATCCTACAATATGTCTCTCCCGTTTTCAGTGCAAACTCCGAAAAGGAAACATCTCCAATGTGCTTTTTTATATTTTCGATAATATTGCCTTCACCAACGGCATCGATATCAAACATATCATCGCCGAGCCAGTCCTTCTCATCCGCTTCCGCAAGATACCCATTCTGCCAGAGCAGATCATTCAGCTTTCTTACCTCTTCGTACCGATTTCTGTCTTTCTCGGGCCGCTGACTGCCACCATCCTGTTCAAAAATAAAAAGACAGACCCTTTCGGCCTCGAGCCTTTCCACGATGCTCCTTTCAATAGAAAACAACAGCCCCAAGTCATTGCATGTTTTGAAGGGTGTGTGTGCCCAGTCTCTGGACACACATACCGTCACCATATATTCATCGATGTCGAAAGCATTGCGATTGAGATGTTTCTCTATCCTTACCGAAATATCACTCAATTCCTCTATACTGTCTATCTCATATACGCTCTGTCTCTTTTCGCTGATTCCCTCATAAAAGTAGGCGCTGTAATGAGACATATCTATAGCATTCCCCACATTTATCACAAAAGAATACATTGTGTTCCTCCATGGCTGCATCAAAACGTCATTAATTCTCGTATCTGATAAAATTACCTATCGCATTGACAGCACGCGTTTCCTCACGCGATGCTTCAAGCAGTTTTTTCATGATGTCAACGTACAGCTTATTGCACTGCTCCGGTCTGTCGGACATTCTGCCGCAGTAATCCCATATATATTCTCTGAAAAACTCAATCATATCTTTGAACTCAGTCTTTCCGACAGGCTTCTCCAACTCTGCAAATAGATCGAGAATTGTCATTGTTCCTGATCCGTTCGTTACTTCTCCCGTTATATCCCTGAGCTCTCCGAATCCTTTTATCATTCTGTGCTTAAATATATCCTCTTCTATATCGCTGGTGTTGTATTCATCCTCATTAATAAATCCACGAACCATATCCAGAATATCGCGCTTTATAAGCGGATTATATTTCACACTTCTCATAAGAGAAATATACGTAGGCGCAGTCAATTTATCGTCCATCCTTATGTCATAAGGAATAAGCGCCTTGGTATACTCCCATCTCTTCTTGCCATTATACTCATCAAGATCGACGATACCGTCAAACATGAGCATAGACACGAATGCCAGGTATGAGTCGTTTCGTTCCTTTTCCCTCTCCTGCGGTATCAGATGAGGCAGATACGCTTCATTATGCCATCTCCTGTCTATATGAGGAGTCACACCATTTTCAAAATCACCGCCGTAGCTGCTTTCATCCACATGAGCCAGGAATGTATCTATCCTATCGCAATAATAACAATATGCTGTACTGTCATTATCATATCCCGCAAGATCTTCTACAGAAGCCGCGTACATTATACGATAACAAACCATTACGTTTCTGGAAAAATCATTATCCGATATCACCTCGGATGTAAACCCTGATGTCGGTATTCTGTCTGCCATACGCCCTATATCAGGTTCTCCATTGTCTTTTCTGTCAAACAGTGAAGGATTCATACCCCAGTATACCGCCTCATCTTTCGGATTTCCGTGGATCAGCATGAACGGCATTGCTCTCGATATCACTTTTTTCATTTCCGTATCGAACTCAGTCTTTATAGATGATTCCTCATAATCACCCATTGTCATCAGGAATTCATTAACGGCCATCTCCCGGTTTTCATCTGCATCTGCTAATATCTTCTCATAAAGCAACTCGTATTCCAGCGCTTTGATCACGCCCATATTAAGGTATGTATCCATGTAGCGACGTGTCTGCGCTTTCATCCCTTTGAATATTGAATCATTATAGAGATTTTTAACTTTCCTGCTGACGTTCTTTCTGTAACCCTCCTTTACATCCTCCGAGACGCCTCTCGTACTGTTGTAATAATCGACAAATATATCGTATATATCATCAGCAAACCGCGCCTTTACTTCATTAGGCAACTCGGAGTCATTCATGCTGCTCTTCTTCTGAAGAATATCATAAGCAAGTCTCTTACACTCTTTGTCAGCAAATACATATCTTTGCGTGGTTACATTTTTAAGATCGTGTATTCTTTCAAGCTTCTCTATCTCGTATTCAACATTTCTGGTAACGCCCGGAAGTGCATCAAAGAACACCTTATATACATCGAGCAGTTCTTCAACCCTGCGAATCACTTCCTCGTATACCTTCACGCTGTAATATGAAAGATTGTACTGCCTATACACTTCCCTCTGCTCGTTTATCTTGCTCCTGAAAAGCTCCGCAAAATCTTCGAGTTTAGACTGATTTTTTGAGAATCGTTCACGCAATTTTCTTATAACGCCGTCTTCTTTCTCCGATAACAGTCTTATATAGACTTCATTAGGCGAATTGACACCTTCGGCCTCCTCATCAAAATCCACCTCTCTCATCATATTGAGCTTCGACTGCTGCTTTGACAAAACGCTGCCTTCAGACTCCAGAAGCTCACCCAGTTCTTTTTTAAGTCTGTGGAGGATATATCTCGCAACGATAGGATGTACCTGCCTCAAAGCGTTAAAAACATTATAGTCACGCTCCGCATATCTTTCACTGCTTACTCCGTTTATCTGCGGCGCAGAAGGCATTATCGCATCTATCGTAGAAAATACATTCTGTTGATTAATCCTTATTGCATGAAGATACTCTTCCATCCTTTTAAGTGCGCTGACAACTACTGTATCCTCTTCTCCTTCAAGAGGATCCACTATGCTTTCGGTATCTATCGCGCATGCATTCCTTCGATTGTTCACTTCATCAGAAACGGCTTTTTTCTCCGTAAACCTCCTTATGGCATCTGTCAACGAAAGCATCCCACTGTCTTCATCCGTAGCTCTGGTGATTGCGTTCAGGTCTGCTCTGAGATTTTTAAAGAGGATGTCAGAACTGTCCGGTGATGACAACTCTTCAAATCGCGAAACATAATATGTATCCTCCGTATCGGGTATGTATCCCGGATCCGTAGCCTGCTTCCTCCTGTCATCACCCTGTTTTCGTTTGAAATCTTCATCTATCTTTACCCACTGCGCTTTTATAATCTCCTCTGACCATCTGTAAGCACAATAATCGGCTATCTTTTCAAAAGGGTATGTGATATCTACAGCTCCTGCGCTGCAATATCGATTCATACCTCTTTTCTCTATCAATGAAAGTATCAGATTGTCTTCTGAAGAATATGCGCCTATGCCTATTGGCGTCAGCTGTGTTCTCAATATCTCTTTTGCCATCTCAAAATAATTTTCCGCCTTACCACTACCTAAAATGCCCCCTTTACAATTCTGACGTCCTATCAGGAAAAGAAAATCATACGGCAGCATACCTTCCCTGTAATAATCGACATCTATAGGCATGTCATGATACTTTCCGCTGGCTTTGAGATAAAATCCGTTTATCTCCTTAAGACACGCATATGCATTGGCGTATGTGGACATTATTTTAGTTCTGTTATTATCCTGTTTTTCTTCCGTGATGCTCGGATCAATGAACAGCCCTCTGATCAGCACATGATCCCTTGCTGTCTTTTGTTTTATTATATGCCTGATGTAAAACGGCAGCTGTACCATCATTCCTGCCCCCGTGCCGCCTGCTACTGATCCCACTATGAATACTTTAAGACTTTTCTCATACGCTGTTTCCGCCTTATTTACTTTATCTATTGCTCTTCCTATACCGGACATCGTATTGTTATTTATACATGCCAGCGTAGCCATCCTTGAAAGCTGTCTCACCTGACCAGCGCCTTCGATCAGCGATTTTGACTCGAGAAGATTATTGTGTTGCAGCCAGTCACGCATACCCTCATTGCCTTCTCTGTTGATATAGTCCTTCACGACTTCATTAGTGCTGGTCTGTATAAGCTCATCGATTCCCAGTTTCTCATATTCTTCGAAGGTACGCTGATCGGTATCCATACATACTGTCGCGATCGTCTCCTTATCTTCGGCAGATAACGTTTTGAATGTCTCCGCTACAATCTTACTTCCTATTCCGCCGATTCCGATTATCACTGTAGGTACTTTATTTGCCATATCTTCTTCTCCTTACTTTCTTTTCGTAATACGATAAGATACTATAACGTTTTCCTTAACGACATACAGTATTCTCTGTCTGTCAAATTTGACATTTTTGCCTTTTGTTGGGTTCGCGCCCATTCCATCTTTGATCATTTCATAAGCCTCGCCCGCGGCATTCTCCATTTCTTCCTCCGTAATGGTCGCTGGTATATCTCCAAACAGATACTGTCCTTTGTTTTTGATACACCACCTGTCATCTATATATATTTTTGAACGGCCTCCCGCTATCAGAACGAGATCCGAACCTGACACTTTTTTTCTGCAAGCCTTATACGGTTTGAAAAACTGTATGAACGGAGATAACATCGTCTTCTTTCTCGACACCCTGTCGGTGCTTCTTATCTGTGGTCTTCTGCGCTCGTCATAATCTATTACAAATGTAGCTTTTTCCACTGCCGCCATCGGAAATTTTTTCTTAACGAACCAGCCTATGATCCATATCAACAGCATCAATAGTATCAACGATATCGCTATATGCCATAATGTATACTGCTCTACGGAAAAGTTACCGACAGCTGTAGTCTTTTCATCTACCGTCACCGTTACATCGTACTGACCGGTCGGTATAGTAAAATATCCTAATATCCACCTCTGCACCCACGACGCTTCAGGAATAACCTTTAAAGTGCCGTTGTCAAGGATCTGATATTCAAAATCTACCGGTGTCTTCTCTCCCTGATGATCTATTTTTATAGACTTCCGATCTATTATACTCTCTATCTCGCTTTTACCGAGAGCCTCCCCATCGCCTGTGACTGTGAATTCTACTCCGTTGAACTCGCTCTTCTTTCCCTTTATCTCATTTTTCGGTATTTCCGGATCTTCACCGACGGCTTGAATCCCATATACTACAGGCATTCTCGGCTGAAAAACCTCGCGTTTGACGAGAGGTGCGAATCCTGCAAGCTTAGTAGTTGCCGTTATTTCTGTTTCTTGTGTCCCGACTTCATAATCTTTGTATTTAAATTTATCCGTTTCTATTATCTGCGTGCCCCCTTCATTGATAGTAAGCGTGAAGCCTTGATACATATCTGTTGGCAGCAATGACAGATCGATTTTTTCTTCTGTCCCTATCTTTACGACATCACAGGAAATATCAATTACATCTTCCTGTCTCAAGACAGAGACATCTTTCACCTGTTTTCCGTTTTTTGTTATAGTCATACGCGTTTCAATAGCAACTTCGTATAAAACCACAATGTCCTCTTTTTCGATTTTTTCATCAAAATGTATTTTATAGTTTCCTTCATCGATATAGTCGCCTCCTGAAGTTATGGTAGTTATATTTCCGTAGAGTTTATTCCCTGAATTGCGATTATCGACTTGCTCAGGGCTTGCTATATCTATACTTTTTACAGCCAGTTCTCCTCCATCTTTCATCTCTGCTGTGTCAATGGAAGCATCCACATTCTGTGTCAGGATCTGAATATTCAGCAACGGAACTTTTGATGACAATTCCAAGATATTCCCGTCTTTTATTTTCAAAGAATCTTCTTCCAGTCTGTATCTTCCTGAGATTTCATCTGCGATTTCCGATAAATTATTGATTATATCTGTAGTATTTGATTCCCTAACGGTAACATTCTCGCTCTCATCAGGAATTACAGCTTTATCACCTATAGCCATATACATTATCTTCATGTTCGAACCATTCGGCATCTTGTCTGCTGCATAACCTTCCAATTTTCTTCCGATTTCTTCCTTGCTTACCACCGTATTGCCGTTTCCCGGTTCTTTTTCGAACACCCCATCCGTTATGACTACCAGCCAATACTGTGTATTATTATCATCGTCATTCTCCGCTATTAGTGCCTGATACGCCCTATCAATTGACGAAAATGGTGTAAAGCCTCCTTCACCCACATTCCCCCTTAAATTATATGTCGCTTTCTGTCGATTTTCTTTGAAATCCTCTAACAACCCCCCTTGAGCATTGCTTTTTATGGTTTCCCCAGGCTCACTCATATAAGTTAATAGCAGTGTATCATTATCATTCATCAAGCCGGCAAATGTCTGCATGGCATAATTAGCATAAGACCAGCTTGGGTTTCCTGACAAATACATGCTGGACGAGTCATCATATAAAACAGAAACAATTTTTTTAGGACTCAATGTTTTTGTTTGCTCGTCTCCATAAGAAAAACAAATATTGATTATGACCAAAGAAAGGATAGTCACTATTGTTATCAATCGTCTACTGTTTCGCATTTTACTGTCCATACTTGTCCTCCTATACATAATGATTATATCCTATCCATTGGGAAAATTTTTTCACGATATAATATTTCCTTTACCGCCTTCAACTGAGAATAATCGTATCTCTTATAATCATCTGGTAATAATAAACTTCCCGCTATATCAGGTATAAATTCTGTTCCCTCGCACTCAAAAGCTTTCCTGAGTTCATAGTTTACCCGCTCGTCTTTTAATAATATTTCGAATTCTTCCCTGAAGCTCTGTTTATGTTTGTTATATTCCAAAGGAGATTCGGATTCAGAATACACTTTATCCATATACCGCGCTCTTAATTTGCTGAACTCATTATTCTCCTCTGTCAGAAAACGGTATAATTTTCTGTATTTACTTTTACGTTTTGCATGCATCATCAATGACAGATTATCGAGATCATCGTACTCGGAATTTTTATTTTTTTCCCATGCCTCGCCGCTATTGATACTACATCCTTCGGTGGATTCACATAATGCCCCATGTAATCCGAGATCCAAATCTTTTTGTGACTTCATTTTTAATAACTGTTCCTGTGTTGGTCTTTTATATCCTATGCCTCGCATATATGCATTCCATCTCTGATGTTCAAGCCACGCCAAATAATCCATATACATTTCTATTTTTTCCTTATCTTCATAGTCTTCTGCGCTATCATTCAATCCTACAGAAAATGCTTTATATTTCACATGTATTGCTGAAGCCGAAGATGACCTTCTTTGATATTCATTATTTAAGAACCCTATCTCCCCAACTTCTGTATTCACATCGATATCCGCCAGATCTCTGTGCGTGTTATCCACCAGGATTGCTCGCTTTTCCAATTCTGTCGCAAAGACATTGCTCATTCCATACCGTTCACTTATACTTCCAAACACATGTATTTTTTCTCTCCCGTAACGTTTATGGAGTAATTCAAGTGAATTGTTCATATTTTCATTTTTTATGACATAATTTATCCTAAACTTATGATTGCACGTTAAAGTTGCTAATTCCATTTCTCTCTGGATCTTCCGAGCCATGTCGAGATTTTCAATATCATTGCCTAAAGATATAACAACATAATTCACATCATGCAGTTTGCCTGCCCCATGAAACATACTTGAAAATTCTTTTGTTTTAACATTACAATTATAAAAATGAAATTCACAGTAACCATCGCGATTATTAAAGTCCACTTCAGGCAAATCCATTTCCAATTGGGATTTTTTGACATATGCATCTCTGTCCACCACATGAATCTCCAAAGGAAATTTTCTAATCTTAACCTTATCTCCAACATAGCCAAATTGTCCACACCAGTATCCTGCAATAAGCATTTCTCTTCCAACATCACCAAGACCTATTATGAGTATCGATATTTTTTGATCAACATTATCCGGATCGATGATCTTCTTTTCATCTAACACGCTGTATAACGGAACGTTCCACAACAGCTGATATACAAGATTTGTATACTCTCTTACCACCTTGATAAATACATAATCTTTCTCCAATTTAGATACAGAGCAGTTATCATCCGAAGAGTACATTCCTTTCACAATATCGTCCGCATAATCATCCTGTGAAAACAGCAGTATGTTAAGATGATTTTTTTCCGAGTCTTGTTGGCATGATCTGTTATGAGCAACCAAATCCCTACATAATTTCGCATAATTTTCTTTATCAACATCGAACATTTCCGTAAGTATATTAATATTTTTAAGATCATCCTCATTTTGCAATATGTACGTTATTTCTGCCTTCCCTGGAACACGAAAAAGCGATATATCTTCTTTCACACATATACCGCCCAGTTCTTTTACTCTTCGCAAGAGTTCTGCACTGCTTTCATCATCATTACTGAAATGAGAATTAGTAAAAATCAAACTTACTTTATCTTTCTTTGCCAGTCCTTTTTTACCTGCATTTTCCAGTTGATTTATACTTTCTGCCAGAAATACCGTTTTTTCATTTATTACTGAAAAAACATATTTTTTCCTTCCTGATTGCACTCTTAACTTCATTTTAGGGAATACATCGCAAAGTATGTCAAAGATTATAACTCCTCCTGTAATCGGTGCGATTATGTTCAACAATGCAGCATAGCCAGCCACCATCGTGGTCATAATATCTTCTCCGAAAACATCATCGCACATGGTCTTTACAGCATCCAACATATTGAGATTGGCTTCATCTATATTGAAAATCAAAAAAGTTCGTACAACACCGTCGGCTATAGCCTCCCATAGATTCCAACCATAATCATCTTTTAAAAACATCGCTGTACTCAGTCTTAATAAAAAAATAGAAATTACAAATGGAAGAAAGACAGACTTTAACAATCCCTTTTTCAGATTACGATTGCTTTGCACCTTTACCAAATAGATAAGAGTTGCTATCGATATTAGAAAAACTATCAATGATAAAAATATCATTATTGCTATAATTCTGTCTTCTTCTCTTCCATTCATAATTTCAAAATCTCAAATCAAAATACATCTTTAGAATCTGATTGAATATTCTTTAAATAAATTTTATCATATTGACTTTAAAATAGCCATTATTTTCTTAACAATGGTTTTATTTTCCTTTTCATTCTATCACAATAAGATTGACTCATCCTCTTCACCTCTATCTATTTAATTGCTTTTTTAATGCATGCTTTATATTTCTTACTTATTATCATAATTCACAAATTTAGTTCCGCACCAAAGAATTTTTTATTTAACTCCATTAAGCCTGTTTCCGTATCCTTGAAATTAGATTACCCTCATTACTACCTTTTATGACAGTGTATTCGGAAGGATATCACATCTCCTGGCAATCCTTTTTTTCAATCATTTTCTTTGTCCCTCTATTAATGTCCATGAATTTGACATTAGCAATGACCTTCATAATCATGCAAACATAACTATCTGGTACATCCGATGCCATATTAATAAGAATAGCATTAAAATTTGATGTTTAGTAAACGATAAATAGCCCGTGCCTTTAAATCACAAAAAATACTCACTAGAAAATGAGCCATATAAGAATAATTATCCACCCGCATAGCGGCAATGTCATTAAGTTAAGGAATATAGAAAAATCCCAGATTGAAAAATATGGGATTTTTCTTTTGAAAAGCGTTGACAATAGCCATGATTTGTGCGGCCGATTTTATCAGATTCTTAAATCTGAAAGATAAAATCGGCCCTTGTAAATGGAATTCAGTATCTGTTTACAAGGAGGAATCATATGAGCATAAAAGATATTGTTTGTAAATTCAACTACGAAATCAGTAAATTTGCAAAGCGTAAATCAGAATTTTGTAATTGTCCAGGAAAAGATTTTTCTCGTAATCGTAAACAAAATTTTGAAAGTGTCATACGCTCCATCCTTTCATTAAATGGAGGATCTCTTACCAATGAATTGTTGAAAATCTACCAGTTTTCTGCTGATTCACCATCCGCTTCTGCATTCATACAGCAGCGTGCAAAACTCTCTGAAAACGCATTTCCTTATCTTTTTCAAGCACTTAATAGTACTTTTGACAGGGATTGCCGCTATGATGGTTATCGTCTCATTGCTGTAGACGGCAGTCATATCCATGTACCAAATAATCCGGAAGATAAAGATTCTTTCGTTCAATCAAGAGCAGATGAACATTTCCATAATGAATTTCATCTCAATGCATTTTGGGACATTATGCAAGGAACATTTCTGGATGCTGTTGTACAGAAATATCGAAATCAGAATGAAGATCATGCATTGATTGAAATGCTTGAACTCTCATCGTTTGCGGATGCAATCCTTGTATGTGACAGAGGCTATGAGGCGTATAACAATATCGCGCATATTCAACAGGCGGATCATAAATATGTGATGAGGATAAAAGAACAAGGCTCTTTTGGAATTGCTGATGGATTAGAACTTCCAGATAAAGATGAATTTGATATGTATACAGAGCTTTCGCTGACCAGGAAAGGCAGCCTTGAAATAAAAACCCTGGCAAAGCGCTATAAAAACAAATACAGATGGCTTACTTCACATGTTCACTTTGACTATCTTCCGCCTTCAAAGAAAAATGAGTCTGCAGTATTCTTCATACTGAAATTCAGGATATTAAGAATTAAAATCAAAGAAAATCAATACGAAATGTTGTTGACGAATCTGCCCTCAGATAAATTCCCACCACATAAGTTAAAAGAAATTTACTCTATGAGATGGGGAATAGAAACTTCTTTCAGAGATTTGAAATATATCGTAGGGATGTTGAAATTCCATTCAAAAAAGAGCTGCTTTGCAACACAGGAAATTTATGTTGCATTGATTATGCATAACATGACTGTTGTTGTCTCTCAATGTGTAGAAATGCATCAAAGAAAATATGAATATAAGATACGATTTTCAAATGCAGTTTGCATTGTAAAGAGCCTTTTGACCGGAGGTGTTTCACCTCCGGATGTGGAAATGTTAATCAGGAAAAATCTATCCCCGATTCGCCCAAACAGAGGATATCCCAGAAAAAAGACTCCGCTAAAGGCTAAAATACAATTCGTATACAGAATAGCATAAAATAAAGAGAAATAAAAGTCAGGCAGATTTTAATCTGTCAATTTTAGTATGAAAAAAATAAGCACTAAATAGACAGACATCTGATTTTTCTATTTTATGATTCATAACATGTCATTTCATACTTGTTGTTCCTTCCTTAACTTAATGACATTGGCGACTATCGCGTGGTTTTCTTTGTACAACAAACGCCGACAAGAATCTGTCGGCGATATTTATCCAACTCATATTTTTTTCTGCATTCAGTAGGAAGCTGTTTGGACCATGGAAGCAAGGAGTCGAGAAAAGACAGGTCAGTATCATCCATGTGTTTAAGTGTCTCGGTAAGAAGATACTTGAAATACTGGTAGATATTCAGTTCATTGGCCTTAGCTGTCTCTACTATACTGTACAGGATAGCGCTGCCCTTAGCTCCATGAACAGTATCAATCAGCTTCCAATTTTTCTTTCCAATACAAAACGGCCTGATTGCCTGCTCGGCCAGGTTGTTATCAAGCGGTAACTGTGGGTCAGAGTCAGTAAGAAAAGCTATCAAATATTTCTCCTGGTTTAAACAATAATTGATGCCTTTTGCTGTCTCTGATGATGGAGGCACTCTGCTGCTTGCCTTCCTGCACCAGTCAAAGAAGTTATCTGCAAGCGGTTTCACTAAAGTCTTTCTTCGTTCCTTTCGCTCTGAAGGCGGCAGTTTCAAAAGCTGATTGTCCGTATGATAGATGTTCTGTATCTGTATCAATGCTTCGTTTGCTACAGTACCTGCAGCCTTATCAGCGCCAAGACTTTTGACCACCTGTGTAAATGGTCTTCTTGCATGTGCCCAACATCCGGCTATACTGAATTTTGTATCATCTCGGTTTTCGAGTGCATGGTATACATGGTATCCATCACATACCAGTTTACCATCAAATCCTTTTAAGAATTAATCCGGTGCGGCTGCTTTCCTCGTTTTCTGATAGTCATAGAGAACTGTTTGCCTGGCTTTGCACATTTGTCCGCTTCTGTATACCCACATGTAATTCTTGTGCATTCCTTCGCGCCCATCTTTAGTTACCATAACAGGTGTTTCGTCCGCATGTATTACGGGACTTTTCTATAGTTCTTCTCTCATGCGATCATAGACTAATGAGAAATATCTTTCTGACGTCTTGATTACCCAACCGGCTATAGTCTGTCTTGAGATATTTACATCATTTCTTGCAAATTCCTGTTCTTGTCTATACAGAGGAACTACGTTGGTATATTTAATATGAATAACCGCTGATACGACAGATGGGGTAGCCATACTGCCATCAAGCATTTCCTTCGAATGATCTGCTTTTATGATCTTTCCATTCTTTCCTTATGTAGACATCTACATGATGTTCGTGTACTTCAAATACCGCAGGTATCAGTTCAAGCTTCTTGTACACTTCATCAGGAAGTCTCCTGTAACCTTGCGGAAAAAGACTGGAAAGTTCCGCATCAGTCAAAGTATGTTCTATAATCTTTGTATCGAAGTTCATAAGGTCTTCATCCTGTTTGCCTTTGCGCTTGCGCCTCTTGTGTTCAGGCACGATAACTGTATCGATAGCAGGTTCCATTGATATTTGCTCACCTATCAGATGCTCGACTTCGTTGAATATCTCGATAAAGAGATTCATTTGTTCCGCATCCATATTGAGCTTTTCGCTTTTCTTGCATAACTCCTGCTGTTCATAATAGCGATCTGCTCTGTGAGTTTCTCAATAGCCGCGGTCTGCTGCTCGAGCTGATCCTGCATACCCAAAAGCAGTGTGATCAGTATATCTTTATTTAGATTATTCAGTTGCTGCCGGGTGAGTTTATCCTTTTTTATACTTAAATTGTACCATATCTAAAGGTGCAAAAAAGCTTTTTTCGTTAAAAAACACCGTCTTTTCATTGGAATTTCAATGTTTACAGCATGCTTTCAGATTGTATTATCTTCTTGATCCCCGGATCGATAATGAATCCTTGCAGCAGTCTCGCAAACTGTTCATATGTCACTTTCTTCAGGTCATCTTCTTTTCTCGGCCATTTGAATGTACCTGCCTCCAGGCGTTTGTACAGCAGCAGAAAACCGCCTCCTTCACAGACGAGAGCTTTGATACGGTCATTCTTTCTGCCACAAAACAAAAATATTGTTCTTGGAGAAAAAGGATTAAGTCCGAATTGTTCCTTAACAGTAGCAGCAAGGCCATCTATGCCATAGCGAAGATCGGTATATCCACAAGCAATGTATATTTCTTCGAATCTTGATTCACTGAGCATGATCAATAACCTCAAGTACCATTTTCACATGGTCAACAGGAGCATCTGGAGCAATGTTGATCAGAGCATCCTGAAATTTTATGTTGATGCCCGAAGCAGCGGAATGTTCTTGCGACAAATCTACTTTTGCAAAGAACATTTCAGGCTCCATATCATTCACCGCCTTAACAGAGCGATCATCAGAAACGATAACTGCATTACCGGCGTTGTTTACCTGCATTTTTTCTTTCATTGCCATGTGTACTTTCCTGCATCGATATTGGAATGTGGTTACTGACATTCCTTTCATTTTACACCATTGAATTTGTGATAAACCGCTGCTATTTTGTTCGGCCATATCCTGGGTCCATTTATGTAATTTTATTTCTTCATTGATATTCATATGCTTTACCTCAAAAAACCTAAAAAGCATTAAAAATCCTTTAAAGGCATTTTAATGCTTTTTGACTCTTTAATCGAGGCATTGGCTATTTACCGTTTATAAGGAGTCCTTGATATGCTCAAAAGCATAATTTATATTGTTGTTGTAAATCAAGGGCGGCTGATTTCAGCTGTTCCGCATCTGTATTACCATATAAGGCTATTTTACAGACTTTATTTCACAGTCTCTACAGTTCTTAATCAAATCACTTTTTTGAATGATAATCATGATTCATAAAACCATATTATTAAATCAATTAATTCCAATTAACAATTGGTAAAAATTTTTCACACATTAATCTGCCATACTTGTTCTTTTGTGTATTACTACTCTTTTTATTAAACTTAATTTCCATAATGAATAATATCATTTACAAATATGCAATATTTCAATTAATTTCATACTCCTGATATGCCTTATCCGCACCCATATTTTCACTGTTTCTTGCGGTGATTCTTACTTTCAAATTTTCGCTTTCACTTATAAAAATATCATAATTTGTCTTTTCTGAGTAATCCGAAACAATTTGATATTCATTTCCATCAACAGATATTTCTATTTGATATTCAGGAACGATATTTTCACTTTGTAGGCTTCTTACATCAATAGAAATACTATCTCCTATTTTTTCGATTTTGGCATCCAATGCCACTATACGTTCTGTACTTTATTTTTAATTCATAAATAGAATCATAAAAACAAGAAGTTGTATCTTCATCACGAAACTCTTTCATCAATATATTTGCAAACTCATTGCTTATAATTTCAGCACCTTCGCCATTGACATGATTATAATCATGCATAAGTGAATCAGGTAAAATTTGCTCTCTATTTTTAAGTAAATTCAAATTATAATAAGAAAGATTATTTTTCTTCGCATATTCTCTATAAAACTCTTCTGCATCTTGATAATTTTCTATATTATATAGTCTCATCATAGTCGTAGGCCCTACCACAAGATGCAACTCTATTCCTTTTGATTTACATAAATCAACAATCTTATCCAGCCATTTTATATTGTCTTCTATTATAAGAGCTTTCGAAAAATCACTTTCGCCAGTTACCGGAATATTTCCAACTTCAAATGTATTATATGAATAGACGAATCCTTTATCAGAATAATACTCGCTTCCTGACTTATCAGGTTCATAATTCCGCTTAACAAGCTGTTTCCTTTCCAAATGATTTCTTTTTATGGTCTCAGTTGACAATGTTTCTCTAAATCTATAGCTCCGCAAAAGATATAATTTCTCATTGCCTTTAAGACAATTCATCCCAAAGGAAACTTTTGTCCCTACATTTGTGAGTCTATCATAAACAATAAGTTTTCCTTGTGTTGATTCTTCTGTAACCAGTTTATCACCTGTAACCCCCAACACTATATGCTTCGGATTAAAGTTCTTTAATAAATCCTTTAATTGATAATATGAAGCACTATATGGTTTTGAAGAACTCCCCGCATTAACCACGTTTTCCATACTCAATTTCTCCTCAAATATTTCAGGTACAAATGATCTATAAGTTCTGGAAGCTCCTATAAATATCATATCTATATCCTTGTTTTCTTTAATCATAGATTCAATATCATGTTTAAAATAATCTGCATAACTTATAGAAGTTAATGCTTTTCCAATTCCATATTCTGTAAGCACGCAAAAACATAGTAAAACTAAAAATGCTATAATCCTCTTTATCATTTTAGAAGTTTTCATATATAAATCCTCCCACTAGATCGCTGTTTTCTCCAGCAAAGAGAATTATAGCGAATAAAAGAAATATGTATACAAAACATCGTATAATGTACGGGCATCTTTCTTTAACAAGCTCCCATTTACCACATTCATTGAATATATCCACAATAATTAAGCATAAAACACCTACGACAAAAATCATAACACTATTAAAACTCATATCAGGGAAAAAAGTGCCTAAATGTGAATACCAGTTTGTTTCTGTCCAATCACGTAAGTTGAACATTTTTCCAAGCATTTCTATAGACGCGCTTACGCTTTCACCTCTGGAAAATAACCTAAACAAACAAACCAAAAAAAATGTTCTAATTATCTGAAACAGTTGCCATATCCTACCTTCTTTTATCCTTAAACAAGCTTTCACTTTATCATACAACGGTGTCAACTGCAGGCTTATTGAAATTATAAAGAAATTAAAATATCCCCATATCAAATATGTCCACGTAGCACCATGCCACAGTCCTGTAGCAGTCCACACAAAAAATAGTGCAAAATAACTGGGAATCAAACGTCCCACAGATTGGCCCAGTTTTTCACGCCCTTTACGGGCTATTTTTTGTGTTTTTTTGCTCATTGCCACAGGGTAAAACAAATAATCACGAAACCATTGTCCCAATGTTATATGCCATCTTCTCCAAAATTCGTCAATAGATCTGGAAAAATATGGCTGATTGAAATTTTCAGCGAGACCAATGCCTAAAATATGAGAAATTCCGCAAACTATATCCATATACCCAGAGAAATCTGCGTATATTTGGATACTATAAAAAAAAGCTACCAACAACATATGCGGTCCGGAATAGTCTCCATAATTAGAAAAAATTTCATTCACCACAACCCCAATATTATCTGCTATCAATAGCTTTTTAAAATATCCCCATAAAATTCTTCTGCACCCTTCACATAATCTTACATATGAAAAATCATGCTGAATAAAAAGTGTTTTTCCTAAATCATCAAACCTGCTAAACGGTCCCTGTATTATATGTGGAAAGAATGACAGAAAAAGAGCTAATTTAAAAAAATTTTCTTCCGCAGGATATTTTCTTCTATATACATCCATCAAATAACCTATTGCTTGAAATGTATAAAATGATATTCCCAAAGGTAAAATAAATGAAACATTATCTACTTCATATGAAAAGCCAACAATATTAAAAAAATTATTAACACTATCAATTAAGAAATTCGAATATTTAAGGACTACAAGAAGGCCAAAATTTATTATTATCGCTACTAAACAAACTTTTCGCTTTCGTAATATTCCTTTGGCATTTATACTTTTCTTGTCATGCCCCCCTCAGAAATTTTAATATCCAGTTTAGTTTCTTTCGCTATGTACTCTATACAAAACGCCGCTAAGTATACTGTAACTATTGTGATAATCAAAAATAACAGTAATTTAATCCCTGCCATTATATAAAAAACAAAGATTGCAATGAGCAAAACTACCCATTGCAATCTTCTCGGAAAAATAAAATATAATATTATCACAGCTACAACAAATATAATAAAGTTTATTGTTATAATCGACATTTAATACTCCAACTAATATTTTTACAAACTCTACTTTAATGCCTTAAATATGATGTCAACCACCAAATCAATATCTTCATCAGTCAAATACGGATGCATCGGCAGCGAAAGAACTGTATCGCACAATTTTATAGTATTCGGAAAATCATCTTCACTATAGATATTTCCGTCAAATGCTTCATGTCTATGCATAGGTTTTGGATAATATACCATGCTTGGAATTCCTGCATCTTTAAGAGCTACCTGTAATCCATCACGCGTTTCTTTATCTTTCAGCTGAATGGTATACTGTGCCCAGCTCGAATAAAAACCTTCCGGAATCACCGGTGTTTTTATCTTATCCTTCAACTCGACCAATTTTGATGTATATTTATTTGCAACTTCATTTATATCCGCAAGCTCGTAATCCTTAAATGCTCTAAGTTTTACAGATAATATCGCTGCCTGCATTGTATCGAGTCTCGAATTAAGCCCTATGCGAACATTATCGTACTTCATTTCTCCCTTGCCATGTACTCTTATAGATTCAAGAAGATTCGCTATATCATCATCGTCAGTAAACACGGCGCCTCCATCTCCGTAACAACCTAAAGGCTTCGCAGGGAAAAACGATGTAGTACTTATATCTCCAAAGCTGCAAGCTCTCTTGCCGTTTATATTTCCGCCAAAGCCCTGCGCACCATCCTCAAGTACAAGTAAATCATATTTATCAGCAATTTTTCTTATATTCTCAAAATCCGCAGGTAATCCAAATAAATCTACAGCAACAACTGCTTTAGGTTTCAATTTACCCTCAGCAATCACTTTTTTTATTGCAGCTTCTAACGATTCCGCTGAAATATTATATGTATCAATATCAACATCAACAAATATCGGCGTAGCTCCAGCGTGTGAAACTATTTCACCTGAAGAAAAAAACGTAAAATCAGGTACAAATACAGCATCGCCTTCTTTTGTACCCCATGCCATCATGGCCATTGTCAAAGCATCTGTGCCGTTACCACATGTAATACAATGTTTTGCTCCTACATAATCGGCCAGCTCTTTCTCCAGATCTTTCACCTGCTGACCATTTATGAAATTGCAGTTTGTTGCGACTTCAATCATAGCCGCATTGATATCTTTTTTTAATACTTTATATTGTTGTTTTAGGTCTCTGAATTGCATAAAATTTCTCCATTTACAAATCTACAATAATATAATATTAATACAAACACTAAGTTATCCTTTAAATATATTATTCAAGTTTAATATTTCATATTTTCTATTAAAAATAAAAAATAATGTTACTCCCATGAATACATATGAACAAATACTTGTAATTGCTGGTCCTAAAATCCCATAATGAGGAATCATATACAAATTTACTACTACTTGCATTACTATTGCTATCGCCGATACAAATAAATTATATCTAACTTCGCCAATTGAAGCTAATATATTAGCAGTGGTAAATCTTAGCCCTGCATTTGCTACTGCTGCTAATAACAGCACTCTCATCAATGGAACTATGTTTAAATAATTTTTACCATAAAGCAAAATTACAATTTGTTTTGAAAAAATCCCTATCAATAATGCAACTATAAAAACTACTATAAAAGTAATTAAAAAACATAAAATATAATTTTTTCTAACCCATAATTTATTTTTTTCATTTTTTATAAAATATGGTGATACAAACATTCCAATTGCTCCACTTAAAATAGATAAGCATGCAGGAATTGTATATGCAACTTTATAGTCCGCAACTGCTTCTTCACTATTAAGCAATTGTGCTAACATAAATACATCCAATAATAAAAACATAGACCAAAGACTATTGGTCAACATATATTGCATACCATATATATCTATACTTCTTCTCAATGATTTTTTTAATTTTGATTGTTGTTGTTTTCTATAATATTTATGTTTTTCATATAATATACAAATTACACCTGCAAAGGCTTCAAAGATGCCATAAAAAATTATGACCCCTTTTACACCAAATGTTATTCCACCTAAAATTTTACTAATAATAATTCCACTTGTTGTCGCAATAGATAAATATATATATGTTTTATTATTAAAAAATGCTCTCTCATTTGAAAACGTAATTTCAATATAAAATGCGAATGGCATTATTAATATAATCATATATAATAATATTTCTCCATCACTAAATTCTGTTGGATGTGGATATACATAATTAATTAAAAAACCAATGCACATTATAATTAAATTATAAATACTCCCTTTTTTTACAATATAAAAAAACACACTATATTTTTTATCAAGGGAGTTTTCTAACAAAACATATCTCATAATTGCATTATTTAATCCTAAGCCAACAAGTAGATACAAAAAACCATATAAGTTTTCTACATATCCTAGCGTTCCATATTCTTGCTTAGTTAAAATACGTACTAAACATATGGTTCCAAATAAGTTGACAAATCTAGTCAAAAAATTTCCTACTAAAATATGAACTGCACCCTTATCTACTAATTTTTTTACGTTTTCTTTTAAAACAACATATAGATTCATCATTTATGACCCCTTCATGTGAATACGATACTGCAATTATCATTAAAGTAAGCACAATTACAGTCCATCTATTATATAATGCCCCATAATGCGCTGAAATTAACAATCCAGCAAATATTATTGCAAAATATGATAATAGTATAATCGATATTGCATTAGAAATTTTATAATGTATCAAATAATACATTATAATTACAACAACAAAGAAAAATGATAGTACTTTTATTAACCCTCCTTCTAAAAAATCGTTTAAAATAATATTATGTGGATCAAGCCAGTTATTACTTTTCAACGACTTATCCCATAAAGAATATATTATTTTTGCATTCTCACCTTCTAAATCATCATATAAATCAGAACTATAACTCGCACCTTTACCTATAAAAAATTCTAATTTAGAAAAATCTGAAATCCCATTAATCGCAACAGTCCAAAGACCTTCTCTTGCTCCATCTTCCACTAAATTGCTTTCACTCAATCTTTCTTTTGTGGATAATCCTTTTCCTTCTTTAATATGCACTTCATTGAAATTGTTAAAAAAATAACAATGTCCTATTACACATAAATATACTATTATAATCGAACATAAGCATACAAGAAATTTCTTAATTCCATCTTTTAAATTATTCTCTTTTACAACAAAAATAATCCATTTTATAAATATGAATATTGTAACACACAAAATATAGATTATTAACAAAAGGATGCCACGTTTGGATGATGATAAGTATATTGCAGGGATCTCAATAATTGATACAAGCCCTATAAAAACGACTTTTTTTATAAAACTACATTCATTAATAAGCAATAATACTGTAATTCCAATAAACCCCATCAAAATAGTTACTGCAAATTCATTATAACTGGCCGACATCGCAATTCGTTTATCTATAACTGTATAATTTGACAAATTATAATACAAAAAATACGACATTAACGAAATAATTAAACTTGTTATACCAATATTAACAATTATTTTCTTTACAGGTAAATTTCTATCTATAAAAGCTGCATATAACAAAATTGTAATCGCTGTCAAACCACTTCTGCAAATAAAAATGTACTTACTAAAAGCGTACATTTTTTCTTCTGCATATAGACAATTAAATAAATCAATTAAAACATAAATTGCCACCCCTATAATAATCCATTTACATTTAAATACTTGTTTCACTTGATTCAAAATATTTTCCTTAGATATAAATATAACAATTATTGTTAAAATTATAAACAAAATTTGGCAAACTAAAATCGATTCGGATCCTACTGTACCAAAAATTTTAGGACATACTTGTCTAATTATATTAAGCGCAAATAATGCATGAAACATTATATATAATAAATTTCTATATTTATTTACACAAATAAACATTACTCATCTCCGTACTTGAAAATTTTTCGAGTGGAACTTTAACTATTTCCCCAGTTTTTTGACTTTTATAAATTGCTAATACAACTTCAAGAGCATTCCTTCCCGCTACTGCATCTACATATGGTTTTCTGTCATTTTCTATTGCATCTATTACATCAGCAAACAAGCTTGTATGACCATTACCATAGACATTGCTTGTCTGTTCTTTCAATCCTTTATTTTTGCTGTCATCTTCACTTTCGTCAGCAAAGTTCCATACATCTATATTATTGGTTGAAGTTCCGCCTATTTTTACAGTTCCCTTTTCGCCAAAAATATATAATGTTTCTTCAAGATTTTCAGGATAAACATTAGTAGTTCCTTCTATAGTACCGATAGCACCATTTTTAAATTTTATTACAGCCATGCCAACATCTTCAGCTTCCAGATAATCATGAAACTGCTGTCTCGTTGCACCATAAATCTCATCTATTTCATCACCCATCATCCAGCGAAGAAGATCTATTCCATGAATACACTGATTCATAAGTGCTCCGCCATCCTGAGCCCATGTTCCTCGCCATAGTGCCTGCTTATAATAATTTTCATTTCTGTTCCATCTTACATGAATAGATCCATGCGACAGCTTTCCAAATCTTCCTGCCTCAATGGCTTTCCTCAGTTCCTGTATCGCTATATTGAATCTGTTTTGATGACATGCCGATACTTTTACACCTTTTTCTTCAGAACGTCTTATTATCTCGTCCGCATCAGACATACTCATAGCCATGGGTTTTTCAATTATTACATTTATACCATTATCAATACAATATAAAGCGATTTCTGCATGATTACCACTTTCCGTCGCTATACTGACTAGCTCCGGGGTTACATCTTCTATCATTTTCTTGTAATCATCATATTTTCTTATAGACTTCTCGTTTTCAAGCCCATGCTTTGCAAGCAGCTCGTCCATTTTATCACAAATGATATCACACACAGCAGATATTTCCAAATTATTATTTATGGCAGCCTTCATATGATTTGTAGCAATTCTGCCGCATCCAATAAGTGCGTATTTCATATTCCCCTCCGTTTATTTTTCCATAAGTCCTGTACTTTTTTCAATATAGCTGCGTCCGCATTTTGAACATGACAGACCATCCTTTAATACTTCTCCGCATTCACAAACCCATCCTATCTGCTTTGCCGGCACTCCCGCCATTAAAGCATGATCGAGAACATCTTTTGTAACAACAGCACCTGATGCAATCATTGACCATTTTCCTAAATTGTGTCCGCAAACAATCGTAGCATTAGCACCAACAGTAGCCCCTGTTTTTAACAATGTTTTCTTATATCCCGCGCTGCCTTTCGGATATTTTGCCCTTGGCGTCAGATCATTAGTAAATACCATTGACGGACCGCAAAATACGTAATCCTCCAATTCAACACCTTCGTATATAGAAACATTATTTTGTATCTTACAGCCATCTCCAATTTTAACATTGTTAGAAACATTTACATTCTGCCCAAACGAACATCTCTCACCAATTACAGCGCCAGACTGTATATGCGAAAAATGCCAAATCTTAGTTCCCTCACCTATTTTTACGTTATCATCTATAATACTTGTTTCATGTACAAAGTAATCAGACATAAAAACTCCTTTAAATCATTTTCTAATCGGTTTGGCAGGCATTCCTATTACCACATCATTTTCTCCTATATCATTTACAACTACTGCACCTATGCCTGCAAAAGAATTTTTACCCATTTTCTTCTGATTTCTAACTATTCCAGAAGATACCTGAACATTATCTTCTAATACAACAGATCCCATTATTACAGACCCAGCTAAAATGACCACATTCTTCCCTAATATGCAATTATGAGCAATATGAATTAATGTATCTAATTTGCAACCGTCACCTATAATTGTATCATCTATTGTTCCTCTAACGATGTGACACTGTCCACCTATATGAACATTATTGCCTATTTTTACACCACCATAATGTCTTATCATAGTTTTCTCATGCTCCTCGTTTTCTGTAAAAGCATATCCATCATGTCCTATATTTACTCCAGATTCTATATCACAATTCTGACCAATGCTTACTCTATTTATTATTGTAACATTATGGTATATACGAGTATTATCACCAATCTCTATGTCACCATCAAGTATACAATTATTTCCTATGACTACATTTTTCCCTATTTTTACCTTTGGAGATATATATGTCCCTTTACCAATTGGCTCTGAATCATTTTCACCATCAACAAATAATCCATCTAAAAGTGCAAAAAAAACTTTTTTTGAATTCTTACATTTGATTTGATTAGGTATTTTCAAATCAACTTCTTCCTGAACTATCGCAAGCTCAATTTTTGATAAGTCAAAATTGTTTGGAATATTTTTTTCACTTTTCACCCAAGTTAATCTACCATTTTTATAATTATTCAATGAAGAAAATCCATTAACAGATAAATCTTTTTTACCTATATATTCGTATTTTTCTCCTAACTCTTCAATGTAATTAAGAATTTTATCAATTTTTATCTTCTTATTCATTGATCTCATCCTCTCTTAATATAGAAGATAAATCCGTAATATTTTTATCAAGTTCATTGTATCTATCATATTTTGCAGTCAAAACAAATTTTTTTATCGAAGTTTTTATATCTTCCTCTTTCTCATTATACCAAAAAGCATGCGTTAAAATGTGAAGCTTATCATACTTACCTGTCTCAATTATTTCATCAACATTTTCTCTCCATCTTCTCCTGCTGTCCGATACATATTTAAACTCATTGAAAAAAGTTTTAGAATATGAATTTATTGCAGGCGATAAATCATAATCTGCTTTAAGTGTATTCTCAGAAGGTCGATGCATTGAAACAGCCTTTATTTCAAATCCCAATATATTTTTCATGATCTCTCTTTCCTGCATAATTACATTCTTGATTCCACCATGAAATTTATAATAATCTTTATTATAATTTAATTCATCAAAATGCAAACCAATATCATGTCCTAATTCTTTTATAGCAATTACCTTTTCTCTATTTTCCTTTGACACGATATTGTAAAACGGAGTCGTTAGAAGTAGGAAATATGTACTCTTTATTCCTAATCCTATATTATTCTCAAATTGAGCAAATTCAAAAGCTTTATCTATAGAATAATCCACATCATGCCTTAATACAACGCACTTATTATATTTATCAAAATTTTCGTAATCAGATATACTATAATCTTTCTCAACAAGCTTTCTAATCAAATTTTTATATGCTTCATATGTAAACTTCATGCTAAAACCCTCTTGAATTTTCTTATAGTACTTCTATATTTTCCCTATTTATAATATCACTCATAGCATTCTTAGTGTCAAATATCACTTTTGAATTTCTCTGTATCATATTATAATCCACATTAGTATGAGCACATGTAACCATAACAATATCATATCCTGATACGATATTTTCGTCTATACTATTCAAACCTATGAAGTCCATTCCATTATCTTTATAAGACTTGATATATGGGTCATAATAGTCAACAATCGCTCCATTTTCTCTTAATATATTTATTACCGGAATAGCGGGACTTTCTCTGTAATCATCAATATCTTGTTTATAAGCAACACCCAGAACGAGAACTTTTGATCCATTAAGCGACTTTTTATGCCTGTTTAAAATTTTCATCGCACGTTCAACACAATATTCAGGCATTTTATCATTTATCATCATTGATGATTCTATCATAGATGTATGGAATCCGTATTCCCTGGCTTTCCATGACAGATAATATGGATCAAGAGGTATACAATGACCTCCAAGTCCTGGTCCCGGGTAAAATGCTTGGAATCCATACGGCTTAGTCTTTGCCGCATCGATTACTTCCCATAAACTTATGCCCATTTTGTTGCATAAAATAGCAAGTTCATTTACTAAACCTATATTGATATTTCTATAAGTATTTTCAAGAATTTTTTCCATTTCAGCTACAGCTGGTGAAGATACTTCGTAAACATCACCGTCAAGCACAGCCCTATACATGGCCGCAATTGCTTCCCTTGCATCGTCGCCAATAGCTCCTACAACCTTTGGTGTATTTTTTGTCTTAAATTGCTTATTACCTGGGTCCACTCTCTCTGGAGAGAACCCAAGATAAAAATCTTCACCACACTTAAGTCCCGAGCCTTCTTCCAAGATAGGTTTTATCAATTCTTCAGTAGTTCCCGGATATGTAGTGGATTCAAGCACTACCATAGTTCCTTTTGTCATGTATTTTGCGATTTCTTGCGCAGAAGATCTAACATAACTGATATCAGGCTGCTGATGCTTGTCCAGTGGCGTTGGTACACAGATTGCTACAAAATCTACATCTTTTACAAAGCTAAAATCTGTTGTAGCTGATAACATCCCACTGCCTACAAGGCTTTCCAGATCACTGTCTACAACATCCCCAATATAGTTATGTCCTTTATTTACCATTTCAACCTTAGATTTCTGAACATCAAATCCTATAGTTTTAAACCCCGCCTTGGCTTTTTCTACTGCAAGCGGAAGACCAACATAACCAAGACCCACAACGCCTACAATTACTTTTTTGTTATCTATTTTTTTTAATAAAGTATTTTTCATTTCTAATATTTTCTCCAAACCATTTTATTAACTATATTCGTATAACTCTGTATTATATTAACCACCTTACTACTCACATTCTCTTCAACATAATCAGGTACCACAGTGCCGTTTTCTCCGGCATTGTTCATATCCACTGCAAGATCTACTGCTTGCGTAAGAGATTTTGTGTCTATTCCTGCTAACACAAAGCATCCTTTATCTAAAGCTTCTGGTCTTTCAGTAGATGTCCTTATACAAACAGCCGCTATAGGATTGCCTTTACTTAAAAAGAAACTGCTCTCTTCTGGAAGCGTTCCTGAGTCCGAAATTACTGCAAATGCATTCATCTGCAAATTGTTATAATCATGGAAGCCTAACGGCTCATGTTGAATAACTTTTTCATTTAATGTAAAACCTGACTTTTCCAAACGATTTCTCGATCTAGGATGGCAAGAATACAATATAGGCATGTCATATTTTACAGCCATATTATTTATTGCATTGAAAAGAGATAAAAAATTCTTTTCCGTATCAATATTTTCCTCTCTATGTGCTGATAGTAAAATATATTTTTTCTTTTCTAATCCTAATTGGTTCAGAATGTCTGAGCTACAAATCTTTTCATAATTTTCATCAAGTACTTCTGCCATTGGCGACCCTGTAACATAAACTCTTTCCTTAGGCATTCCGCATTCATGTAAATATTTACGTGCATTTTCTGAATAAGCAAGATTTACATCTGATATAATGTCTACTATACGCCTGTTAGTTTCTTCTGGTAGACACTCATCTTTACATCTATTCCCTGCTTCCATATGAAAAATAGGAATATGTAATCTTTTTGCTGAAATAGCAGATAAACAACTATTCGTATCCCCCAACACTAATAAAGCATCCGGTTGTATATTTTTCATAAGTTTATACGATCTATCGATTATATTACCTATTGTAGCGCCTAAATCATCTCCAACTGCGTCCATATATATATCAGGATATTCTATTTCAAGATCCTCGAAAAAAACATCGTTAAGATTGTAATCATAATTCTGACCTGTATGTGCCAAAATACAATCAAAATATTTTCTGCTTTTTTTAATTACCGAACTCAATCTGATTATTTCAGGTCTCGTTCCTACTATTATAAGTAATTTCAATTTCTCATTGTTTTTAAAAGACGTATTCTTCAACTTTATATCATTCATTCAATTAACCCTCCACAGGCTCAAAAAAAGTGTCCGGTCTGTTTGAGTCAAACTGTTCATTTGCCCACATAACTGTAACAAGATTTTCTGTTTCTGATAAATTTATTATATTATGAGTATATCCTGGTAGCATATATACAGCTTCCATTTTACTTCCATCTACTTCATATTCAATTATCTCTTCATCACCGATTTTTCTCATTTGTATAAGACCATGACCTGAAACTACAATAAATAACTCCCATTTACTGTTATGCCAATGCTCACCTTTTCTTACTCCAGGTTTAGATATATTAACAGATACCTGTCCACATTTTTCGGTTTTTAAAAGTTCGGTAAAACTGCCTCTTTCATCTATATTCATATTTAAACTATACTTAGCGTTACCCTTATCAAGGTATGATAAATAAGTTGAGTACAGTTTTTTTTCAAAAGATCCATCTGCAATTTCCGGTACTAATAAAGTTTCAGGTAGATGTTTAAACATATTCAACAATTCTACAATACGTTTTAATTTCACTTTATATGTAACCGGCACATAACAATATTTGCCGTTTTTATCACTAACAGCATTTACTCCATCATATACACAATGATGCTCCTTACCTTCTATTATATCAAGCATCTCATACATAAGATCGTCTATATACAGCAACTCCAATTCCGTTTCGGGATCATTGATCATTACTGGCTGATTATTGGCAATATTATAACAAAAAGTGGCAACCACAGAATTATAGTTTGGTCTGCACCATTTACCAAATAAATTAGGGAATCTATAAACTAAAACTTTCACACCTTGACTTTCAGCATAATCAAAAAAAAGTTTTTCCCCTGCCAACTTGCTTTTTCCATATTCACTTCCGCTATATCTTCCTAAAAGTGTTGCCTGTATTGATGACGAAAGTACTATAGGAGCCTTATTATCATTCTTTTTTAACATATCCAACAGCTCAGAAGCAAAATCATAATTACCAGCCATAAACTCAATATTATCTTTTGGTCTGTTAACTCCTGCAAAATTGAACACTATATCTGCATTTTTACAATATGTTTCCAAGTAACCTTTATCAGTATCTATATCATACTCATAAATGTCATCAATCTTAATACTCGGTCTTGTTTTATCATATCCGTTTTTAATATTCTTTAAAGCTAAAACAAAATTCTTGCCAACAAAGCCTTTTGCACCTGTAACAAGTATATTCATGTTTTCTATCCCCTATCTACTTTTCAGTTCATTTATTATATATGGAATTGTCAACAATTTATCCTTCACTTCATTTACGCTCAATAATCTCGTATTGTTACTGTTGAACTCTTTTAACGGATTCCTATCCTTATCCCCATCTGCAAAATATTTATCATAATTAAGACTGCGTTTATCACATGGCACTCTGTAAAACTCTCCCATATCTATAGCATTAGCACATTCTTCATTTGTAAGTAAAGTTTCATACATCTTTTCTCCGTGTCTTATTCCAATAACTTTTATTTCTGTGTTGGAATCAAAAATCTCTTTTACCGCCTGTGCAAGAACTGCTATAGTACATGCCGGAGCTTTTTGCACCATTATGTCTCCACTATATGCATTATTAAAAGCAAAAACTACAAGCTCTACAGCCTCTTCTAAGGACATTACAAATCTGGTCATCTTAGGTTCAGTTATAGTTATCGGCTGATTATTTTTGATTTGATCAATCCAAAGCGGTATAACTGAGCCACGTGAACACAATACATTCCCATATCTTGTACAGCATATCTTTGTTTTATCCGGATCTACAGTTCTGCTTTTGGCAACAACAACTTTTTCCATCATAGCCTTTGATGTACCCATTGCATTTACCGGATATGCAGCCTTATCAGTAGAAAGGCATATTACCTGTCGCACTCCTGCTTCAATTGCCGCAGATAATACATTTTCTGTTCCCAAAACATTAGTCTTAACTGCCTCTATTGGAAAAAACTCGCAAGACGGCACTTGCTTCAATGCTGCAGCATGAAAAACATAATCCACATCATACATAGCGTTCGTTATTGAATTTTTATCCCTTACATCTCCAATAAAAAATTTTATTTTATCAGCAAGTTCAGGGAATTTTGATTGAAATTCATGGCGCATATCATCCTGTTTTTTTTCGTCTCTTGAAAAAATGCGAATTTCCCCTATTTCAGTTTTTAAAAAACGATTTAAAACAGCATTGCCAAATGAACCTGTACCACCAGTAATTAATAATATTTTATTATCAAACACTTTTATCATTTCCTACCCTAATAATATTTCTTATATTCAATGTATTATCAACACTATTTTTCTGTTAATGTTATCAGTATAAAAATACATCATTACATTTAAAATTACTTCCTTTATCCCTTTACTATTTACTCTTTACAATACATGTATTCTTGAAAGGATTTTACATAACTATCAACATTACTTCTGCCCATTGAAAGACTTTTTTTATCATCTATGCAAGAAAAGATTTTTATCAATTCTGTTTCATTCCTTGGAGAATAAAAATAAATACGATCCTTATATAATTCCCACTCATTAATCATTTTTAAGTTATTATAGTTGCCCTGAATTATTAAACCACAACCAGAAAAAAGCCCTTCATAAACAGTCCTTCCTACTACAAAAAACCTATCAGCCCGCAACACATAATCTGTTATTTTATAAATTTCTTCAGTTTTTTCTGTTTCCCCAATCCAAACGATTCTATCATCGTTTTGACTCAATTTCTTGCAATACTCATAATATTTTTTATTTCCACTTCCTACAATTAGTAACTTTATATCTTTTCTATTTGTTTTTTTAAAAGCATCTATAGCAAAATGAATTCCCTTTTCTGAATTTACGACTCCTAAAATGGCTATAATTATTTCTTTTTTAATATTTAAATTATATTTTTTTAGTACTGCTTCGCTATCTATTTCATTAACTTTTTCCATATTAATAGGATTTGGTAAAATAACACTACTTTTTATATTACCATTACGAAAAGGATATTTTAACTCAGAACCAATGAAAACCACTTTTTTTGCATGCTCAATTTTTTTTACAACATTATAATAAATTCTAGTTGTTTCCAATAACATACATCTCACTATAATCATAGTTGCGATATCATTTTGTATCCATTTATATAATGTTAATGAATTTAATATTATTAAATCATAATTCCCTTGCCTTATAAGTTTTTTAACTTTAAAATTGCCATACCAAGTATAAACTTTTTTTAATAATTCTTTGATAAAAATTTTAGGTGTTTGTTTCACTACAGTCCTTATATCGACAGAATACATATACCCGAACACATTTTCACAATTTTTACCAGCCCATTTTTTCATTTCAAATTTATCTATCCTACGAGTTAAATTATTAAGATAAACTAAATCAAATTTAAAATCTGCATTATTCAATAAACTTTTCAAGCTTGTGGCTGCCCCGTATACACTATTTGAAGAATGCGTTATCACTAATATTTTCATATACAAAACATCTCCTTTTAACAATATCAAGTTATACTTACCTTATTTAACTTTAATATTTTAAAATAATATTGTGTTTCATATCTAAGAATCTTTTACGTTATTCATTATTGTATATAAATTTTCTCTTATCCTTTCAGAATTATGATTTGTTCTTGCAACCATTAATGCCTTTTCTATATAATTTTTACGCGTATCACTATCCATGATTTCCTTAAGCCTTGGAATCAAATCCTTTTCATCATTAACTATACAAGCACAATTATTTTGTTCTAAATATTTTATAGTTCCCACTTCATGTGGTCCAAAAGCAAATATACAACGACCACTAGCTAAACAATCCGCAACTTTTGTTGAAAGTGAACATAACGTTCTTTTTCTAACTTCATTATCCATTGACTCTACTATTATCAATACATTGCTATCTACAATAACATTTTTCACTTCATTAGAACTTATTTCGCCATGAAATTTAATTCCATTCGCTTTATTCATATGTTTTATAATTTCTTTATCTTTTTCACTAGAATATACATTAACATATAATTCCCCACTCGAATCAATCTGTTTTAACGCTTTCCCTATTTTTACAAGTGCCACCCATCTACCTAATGAGAGTCCGCCAGCATAAGAAAAAATGGGCATTGCGTTATTTTTTTCAGGAATATTAATAATCTCTGCACTTTTATATTGAATCCCCCCGTTTACATTAAAACTTTTTTCATATATAGATTTCATTACATCGCTAACATACCAGCAATATTTTACTTCTCTTATAGTCTTAATAAAAATTTTTTCATACTGTTTTATTTGCAATTTTTCTAACAATGTACGTTTGGGTGCATTAAAATAATAGTCATCATAGATTGCCATCGTCATAGGCACTTTATATGTTTGTGATAAATATAATGCGATATTATATGCAAAAGTATAATCTCCTGATGCAAAATAAATTACTTCTGGTTTGCATTTCATCATCCATTGATTTAGTTCTTCTGTTTTCCACGAATTAATATTCCACAATAAATTTCTCACTATTCGCATCACAGATTTATTTTTTTTACCCATTCTATATATTTTAGCTTGTGCCTTTGTTGCAACTCTTTCATTTGATCTGTTGAATTGAATGTCCTTTCTACTAAAAGCTCTTCCTGCTTTTCTAATTTTAAAAATCGATTTTATTATATCAAAATCTGTAATACGATAAAATTCCTCACATATATCATTAATAGGTATCTCCGAATGAAAATAAATCTGACATAATTTGTCTTTAGGCCACCCTTTAAAAGTTCCCTTTAAAAAACTTCCCATATTTCCATTTCCACCTATTACATTATGACTTATTATTAGAATTTTTGGATAAGATAGAGCATTAATCATTTTTTACCTTTCACTAGCAAATACATTAATTATATATTTTATCGCAAACTAAAAAACACTGTAATTAATCAAAACAATAAATGCAAATTTACTCTTCAATTTTCTCTATAATAACTTTATATGTCTTTTCACGATTAAATTTTTCCTCTGCACATACTCGGGCATTATATCCCATTGTTTTTTTTAAATCGTCATCACATAGTAAAACATTTAATTTGGAAGCAATATCTAATGAATCTCCATTACGACAATTAAAACCCATTTTATATTTATCAATTAAATTTCTGTATTCAGAGCTTTCCTGTGTATTTATAACAGGCTTTCCACTAGCAGCATAATCTCCGTGTTTATTTATTATACTAGCCGCTGAATTTTTTTTTATTGGATTTACTACTATATCACACTGTGATAACGTTGAACACATCTTAGGATATTCTAATTTTCCTAAAAAATATGAATCAATCCTTTTCTTTTTTGCATACTCTTCAAATTCTGCTTTCTGAACGCCCTCTCCCATAACAATAAATTTTATAGTTTTCTGACTCTTGTCTAACAATATACTAATTGCATCAATAATAGATTTTATATCATAACTATAGGAAAGTGATCCGCAATAGCCTATCCATATTTCATTTTGTTCTTTACTTAAATATGGTTTAACTATTCTACAATTAAGATCAAATGCATTTAAATCTGTTCCTAAAAATACGGTATATCCCTTTTTACATTTTCTATTTACATTTAGCGCTCTTTCCATATATGTATCTGACACTGCAAATATTTCATCTGCACTTTTATATATATAATTTGCAGTTTTCTCAAATGGCATAAATGTAATGTCACTTATTATAGGTGTATTAAATACCATTTTAAATGCCTCTGGCCATAAATCTTGAATATCAATAATAAATTTTATATTATATTTGTGGCAATACTTCGCAGTTTTTTTTGCTGCTGTTAATGATGGTACTGCACAATAAACAACATCTGGTTTTTTTCGACTACTTAAATACTTATCAACTTCTTTCCCCCAATTATAATGACTTTTAAATCTTGATATTGATACATTTCTTTTATATCCCGGTTCATGTAAAAATGTAATTTTAAAAGGCCATGTTTCTTTTATCGCTTCTTTATGTCTCTTCATTGAATGAGAAAAATCACTGGTAACTATTTCCACTTCATTTCTTTTTGATAACGCTTTACACAAATACATAAACCGCCCATTGTCATTTGAAGAAAAGTCTCTACAAAAATTTGCAATAATAATTATATCTTTCATAATACTTTAATTACCATAATTTGGCTAATATTGTTTTATAATCAATAAAAATTAATTTATTCATACTTATATTTATAAATTTAAATTATAATCGTCAAAGATACACTCACTTGGTAAAATAATCGGTTCAATGTCCACATCACGTAAAAATACATACGGTTTATCATAATGATGGAATTTATCTCTTTGAATTCTTTCACAATTACCATCTTCTAAAATTTTTATTGTGTCCTCAATAAGGTCGAATCCAACATGTGCCATAACACCAACATATGCCATATGCCTAATATTTACTTCTGTAACTTTTATATCACCATTACTATCTTCTTTTAAATCAAAAGAGTAAATACCATGTGCTGATACGCCTAATTTTTTTTCAATATATTTGATACATTCATCACAAAATTTATTTATTTTATCCTCATTTAAGAACCTTCCGAAATGAGTATTTCCAGTAACATGTGAAGGTGCTGTATTAGCCATTACATACTCTACACATTCTAAAGCTGCCCCCTTTACGTATTCCCCATTATAATAAAGCATTTCATTGGCCAAATGACGTCCTGGCAAAAATTCACTTATAGTAAAATCAGAAATATTTGAATTAATAAAAAGCCAACTTTTATAACTGCTCAAATCTTTCAAACATAATGATCCCAACCCCCCAGTCCCCTCTGTTGCTCTAATCCAACAAGGAAATCCTATTTTATCCTCTACTTCGTCAAAATGTGGATTTTTTTGACTTACTTTAATTGTCTTTGGGATAAAGTCTGTTCCCTCTAGCAAATCCGCCATTATCGACTTGTCTTTTAATGATACAGACAATTTTTTACTTCCCATAAATACAGGACATGGATATTGCCCATATTTTTCATAATAATCTCCCCATGCAACTATCTCACTTTCTGGTTGAACAAAAGCATAATCAATTTTTTCATTTTTAATCAAATTTTCTATCCATGGAAAATATTCAGGTGATGTACATAGTGGACAGACATAATATTTATCTAACATTCCATTAATAAAAAACCCTACAGCTTTTTTATTAATGTCGCATCCTATTATTTTATATTCAGGATGTTTTTCTCGTATTATCCCAGCAATTGAACGAGGGGTAAGCCCACCAATTCCTGTTATTAAAATAGTTTTCATAATTTATCTTGTGTAATAAACTCATTATCAGAGTTATACACAACTCCTTTCTTTACATTCTATATCATATTATCTACAAATTTAACATCTATCAAATCTTCTTCTGTGTACTTAGACCATTTTCCATTTATATATGCCTGTACTAAAAACTGATATGTATTCCAGTTTTGCAACCCTTCTATCTCATATTTTGTGTCTGTGCAATTGAATGTATATGTCTCATATCCATTCTTTCCTTTTAATGCTATTGCATATTTCT
>JABLTR010017419.1_pt1 | contig 48319 bp, 38 predicted proteins | sample 7160071 | NCBI WGS metagenome assembly JABLTR01 (sample SAMN14651230, study PRJNA627086) | human gut metagenome | isolation source: feces | host: Homo sapiens | reverse complement strand
TATTCGCAATCCGCTTCGCTACTTGCTCATAACCAAATAGCTGCTACGCAGCTTATCAGAAGGGACTTGCCCCCTCCTGATACAAGCAAGTCCCCACCCCTGCTTATTGCTTTTCGCAATTGAAGCAGGGGACTTACTTGATTTGGTTAAAATGTTCCATATATTCATCCTGATTTGCTTTTACTAATTTATCTCTTTTAGATTTCTTTAAAGGGATTTTCATTGTATTTAAATACTCATCCATCACAACTTTTTCGTAATATTTCATTTTTCTCTGTTCTTCTTCCATTTTGCTCGATAAAAACTTCATTACTTTTGCCATATCATAAGGTGCCGGCAATAAACCATCTTCTTTCCACATCAAACTATAATACTCATCTTGATGATACTCGTAAGCAAATAATAATAACTTTGCAAAGCACTGTGTCTTACCATCTTCTGGCTTTCCAATCAAAGAAACCGCAATGGAATATCCAAACAATCTTTCTCTTAACTCATTCTGAAACTCAAACCATTCATCCTCTTTGTCCTGATAATAATTGCGAATTTTAGAGAATAAAAAACTTGGATTTGCGCTGTTTTCAAGATACTCCCAGCATTCTTCTGCAAATTCTTCTGGTTTTTTATCCTGTTTCTTATCTGATTCTCTGGTTTTAATTTCTGTTTTCTCCTGACCAGATAATTTATATTCAAAAGTTTTTGCTTGTAAAGAAGTCTGAATCATTCCTTTTTCTCTTAAGAGATTCCAAATTTTCGGAAAATAAATTTTCAGCATATTTTCAGCAGCTGTACATTTTTTCTCAGGGTTTCTATAAATTTCCCATAGATTTTCATACAGCGTAAACAAAATTTTTTCTGTCACTCCTAACACATCTTCTCCAGCTTCTTTTATAATCTGATAAGTAAACTCATAAATTTTCTTTCGCTCTTTCCAATCCAATCCTAAAACTGTTTTTACGGTTCCTGGAATCCACATAGATTCCCATTTCTTTTCTCCGTTTTTATATTCCGTTTTTCCTCCAATTAAAATTTGTGCTTTCGACTGAAGGCATGTTCCATTACTGATAGTATAAAGATGTTCCTGAAGCTCATAAGGCAGAATCTGATAGTACTCAAGCTGTACTTTTCTTCGTTCCGGCTCTGATCCTTCAAATTTAAAATAGAAGGATTCTTCCGGATGTTTTACCAGATAAAATGCCATTTTAAAAAGTTCTAATCGAGTTTCTGTATTTATCTTTTCAAGTAAATCCTCTTCCTTCCACTGTTCAAACCATTTTACATCTCTCTCAAAGTTTTCGTTTGGAAGTCTTTTTAAATTTTCTTTAAATTCTTTCTCATAAAAGACCATTCCGTTTACTGCCGGCAGACGAAAAATTATGTTCTTAAATTCCTCAATATTCATTAAAAAGCCGTGCATTGTCACATGTGCTCTTCCATCAAAATAATTTCCATTGACTTTCTTTCCCTGCATAACCACCATATTTTTATTTCCAATTGGATAGATTAACAATGCTTTTTCTGGACTGTCCACTTCAATTTCAAGACATTCTTTTTCAATTTTTTCCAGATATTCGATTGGAAATCCAGGACTGTAGCGTAAAACACCAAGTCCATTTCCACTTTTTGTATTTCTGCCTCCAATAAAGTAATACATACCTTTCCCTCCCGATCCCTATTCTACCGTTTTCCTAAACTTCTTCTTTAAGATTTCCTTTATACTGTCAAAATCAAATAATCCATCTACATCTGTTTCATCTGATTCTTCGTCTTCTTCATAATCTCTTTTTGTTTCTTTTTTGGTTTCTTTTTTAGATTCTTCCTTTTTTTCTGTTGCTGTCGGATAAAGACCTGAATCATTCAACAAATACATAATTGGTTCTTCGATAAACTGAGGATTGTACTCATACTTCCATTCCATTCCATCTGATTCACTGATTCGAACCGGTTCACTGCCAATGGATGCTAATAAACCATAAACCAGTTTGTCTTCTCCGATATAACGGCGGATTGTATTATAAAAGTCCGGGCAGTCCTGACTTAAATACTCCTTGATTGCCATCTGCTTCTTATTGAACTCTTTTAAGTTGAAACCATTCTTGTGAACCAGTTTTGTATATCTTTTGCCATCCCAGGAAAGTGTCTTCTGACAAATGCCTGCCAGTTTTTCATTCTGTTCTAAAAGCAAATCTGCTCTGGTAATTGCAACAAAAATTTTATAATCCTGACCCGCCTTTTTAATTTTCACTTTTGGAAGAAGCTGGTCTAAAATTTCATGGTACTTTGCAACTTCTTTTCCGAGCAATTCATTTGAATCAATCATAAAAATAATGTAAGAAGCATTTAAAATAGAAGAATTCCAATTCATGTTGATACATTCTTCTCCGGAGATGTCATCGTATTTTAATAAAATATTACGTTTTGGAGCAGAAATCATATAATAATTCGCCGGATAAATACCGTTTACCTTTGTTCCTTCCGGCAGTACCTGCTCATAAATAAAGGCTCTGCGCTCTTCATCCTGTTTTCTTTTTAGTAAATCGATTGCCGGAAAATCATCATAGATTGCTGTATCGGTTCCCGATGCAATCAAATCAAAATACGGCAGGTCTGTCATCTGGAGACGCAGGCAGGTTTTTCCTGAGGACATACGACCAACTGCCACGACCTGTTGCACCGGCACACAGCCTGCATGAATCGGAAGAATTTTATCGGTGCCGGCTTTTACTTTTATCGGTGCAAATTTCTGTCTGCCATCTTTTAATTTCTTTTTTAATGCAATTGGAAATTCCGCATCCAAATCTTCATATACTGCTTCAATTCCGTTTTTTCCAACCATATCTATGCTTAAATATTTATTTTCAATCACCTGGCTTTCCTCTAATTCCCAGTCTTCGGAAAGAGTTTCTACTCCATTTCTTAATTCTTCATTGGTAAACAAAATTTCGATTTTCTTTAACTCCACACCATCCACTTCAAATGGAATATAATCTACCTCGTCACTAATTTTTAATTTTTCAAACATAACCGTTCCTCCTCTTTCATGTACTATCGAAACCTATTCTTCCGTAACTAATCGATTGACGATCTCTTTCGCAATCAGTCCGGCATTGACACTGCTTCCCCCATTAATATGATTTAAACATACCGTAATCGAATATGGTTTATTTTCATTCAAAATGCCTCCTGTTACGAGTAACGTCTGTGTCTTTCCGTCTCCTTCTTCACCGGTACCTGTTTTAAATGCCATCTCAACTCCATCAACTGCAAAGTCACGTCCTGTTCCTTCTCTCATGACTTTCACCATCATGTTTTTGATGCTGTCTGCCACCTCTTCTGTACACATCTGTCTTGTGACTGCCTGTGTCTTTGCTTTCATTGGTTCTTCTCGTTTGTCATTCGATCCTAAAATAAAATGAGGCTCTGCCAGGACACCTTTATTTAAGATTGCATTTGTATACATGTTTAATCCAATCGTGGTTACGGATGCCTGTCCCTGACCGATACATCCGTAGACCAGGTCGTAAGCATTTTCACTTTCCCCCATAAAGGTATTATCATTAAATTTGAATGAACCAAAATGCATCACATCGTCAAATCCGAATTTTTTTAAGTTTTTTCTTAAAATTTCTTCCGGAACCTGCTGCGCTAAGGCAATAAAATAACCATTACAGCTCTGCGCCATTGCCGACTCCATTGTTGTCAATGTTCCATGTACATTTCCACCTGAGCAGTGAACAGAAACCGTTTCTTTTCCCTCTGCATCTAATGTAAAGGTATTGTTGCCTTTGCAGGTATAACTGAAATTTGCAAGATTTGCATCGTATTCTAATGCCGATGCTGCAATTGCCAGTTTCATGGTGCTTGCCGGATGAAATTTTCTTGAGAATACGGTTTCTGAAGAGTCTCCTCCCAGACATACCGCAGCCTCAACCTCTCCGGTTTGAAAATTACTCACCATAACAGAGCTGTCCATATAGCCATTTTCAATCAACAGATCTTCAATAAAATTTTGTAAGTCTGCGTCAATCGTAAGCTTTACATTTCCACCAATTCGTCTCTGATTTGGATGAAACAAAGATTTTTCATCCATTCTTGAATCGGATTCACCCAAAAGTTCCGGTGCCATCCCAAGAATGGTCATGCGGACATTTCCGGTTTCCACTGCCTTTATATAATCCGTTCCTCCAATTAAACGCTCCAGAGAATTACTCTTTTTATCACTCATCCAACTAAGTTTTCCTGGTTCACTGCCAAACATCAATACATTATCCTTTTTGTCATAAATAGTACCTGGCAAATACACTTCTGAAAGACTCAGTAAAGAACTGTCTAATTCCTGTTCTGACATTGTCGTTTTTGCGTCTGCTTCCAGATAACGGTTTCCCAAAATAACAGCCAGAACAAGCATCATTACAAGTGCCACTTTAAACAAACGCCATACCTGATTAATGTAACTTTGAAGTTTTTCTTTTTTTCTGAACATTTCTTTTTTCTCCTTTTTCCATAAAGCCAAGCTCCACAGCTATGTAACTTACAAACATTGCATTTAAACATAACCCTCTTGATGCCAGAGGAAGGCTCACTCCTGCACTGATGAATCCTCCTGTATTAGACCCAATATGAAGCAAAAGAATCGTACCGGTTACAATAATGCTTCCTAACGTCCAAAATTCTTCCATTGTATCTAAAGTTCGGATGGTTGTCATCCATCTTACAAGCAAAACTCCTGCTGCAATGACCAGTATTCCCATTAAAATTCCGTAATCATAAAGGATTCGTGTCAATGCATGATCCGTATCACAAGTCGTTTTAAAAATAATTGATAAGTTTCCAGGTCCCAATCCAAACCAGCCACTACGCTGAATATTTTTCAAAAAATAAACAATACTTTCTGTCTTTCCAACCAGTGCTTCGTCGGTTACTGCTTTCGGTAAATCAAGCCATACTTCCAGTCGCACTCTGATATGAGAAACAAACCTGCAGGCCAAAAATGCTGTTCCAAGACAGAGCCCGATGTAAGCCATCCGGATTTTTAAATCCGGAATCGAATACCAGAAAAACGCTGTTCCAAGCAGAGCAATTAGAATTAATAAATTAAATTCGTTGCACATTGCTATAAGAGGGAAGAGAGCTACGGTATAGCATAAGAAACCGACATTTTTGGAAGAAAGACTTCCAACCTTTCCTCCAAGATATCCTCTGCTGTGCCCTTTCAAAAACCAGCAGATAGCAGTTTGATAAAGCAGAACAACCAGCGGTAAAATCAAAATTCCAAAGACCTTAATGTGTGCTCCGTTTATCGGATTACAAAACAGCGCGCCGATTAATGCCAAAGGTGCAGAAAGCATAGCCAGAAAGCCCAGATTCTTTGACTGATACCAGTCAGTATAACAAGTCAGAAAATAAACACCTGTAAAAATCAAAATCAAATACTTTAAATCGTTTGCAAAAGCTCTGCAGTTTGATGCACAATAGGAAACGGCTGCCCCGATATTCATTAAAAACAACATGATGTAAATTCCCTGTCGTTTCTTTCGATTCTTTTCCCATATAATACTGATTACGAGTTCTACTGCTAACAGTATTGTAACTACCCATACATAAGCCAGGCTCTCATCTAATGATTTCTTATTGCTGAATACAGTCCAGAAAAGCAATGAAAAAGAACTGATAAAATAAACTAATTTTTCAAGCATTAATCTTCCTCCCTTCTGAAATCGATTTTAATTCCATCCATAAAAAGTGTTGTATTTCGTGTGATATGTTTCTGTATGGAAGCATTCTCTTTTAAAACAGTCCCCTCCATTTCGACTTCCCCCTTTAAAACAGTCAATAAAATTTTGTTTTTTGATTCTATATTCAAATAAAGTTTTACTTTACTCTTACATCCGTAAATTCTGATATCGTTAAACCACCCTGTTCCAAGTCGATAAATACCAGGCTGAAGTGAAAGTTCAGATACCATATCTTTATTTTTTAAAAAGCGTTTCATTCTTCCGATTCGCTTAATTCTCAGACTCCATATTCCTGGAACTTTATAAACTGTTTTCTGCATTGTCGCACTTTCATAACAAATGAAAATCAAAAAACAGATGACCGTTATCATTTCTAATGTGATGTTTGTGATTCTCACTTCGCTTGCCTCCTTCCTTTTATAAAAATCTCGCTTGCAAGATTCTCTGCCTGCGGCGGGTCGCTTTTGCGACAGCTTTCCTCACCGCCCGGTACAATCCTCGCAGATCGTTTTTAAATTCATAAGACGAAGTTTCCTATGAATTTAAAAAGAGCATTTCTGTATAATTTAACTATACAAAAATGCTCTTGAATTTCGTTTCTAATTTTATTTTTTTATTGCTTTTTATTCTTTCCAGAAGCAATCATAAAAGATTTTTACTTCTCCCTTCCAGTTTTCCGACATGTTTCTCTCTTCATTGATATGATAATGTCCTGCGTACCAGGCTTTTATGGAAGAACCAAATCGTTCAAGGATTTCATCCATTTTTTCTTCTGTCCGTGATGTCTGTTTTCGTTCTGTAAATACTTTTGCACAACTTTTCGGAAGCACATGAGAAAGTACAATTAAGTTTAATAAGTCTAAATCTTTTTGATTCTTCTCTTCTAACCTGCCAATAATTTTCTGCCATTCTATCTTTGAAAGTTCTTCATCCGGCCACCAGCCTTCGTTATTTAACATTCTCGAAAAATAATCCGAGGAATATCCACCACCGAGTACCAGATACTGACTGCCTTCGATTTTAAATAATTCTCCATCTTTTAAAAAAATCAGATTAGGATATTCAGATTCCACATAGACTTGTCCACCCCATCGCATCTGCTTTTCATAAGAATAAATGTTTTCCGGTCTGCACTCATGATTTCCTCGAATCAATAAAATATTACATTCTTTTTGATTCTTTTGCCAAAATTCATCCACTGCTTTTTGAAGCTCTTGCTTCTTTTTTCTGTCCCCTTCTCCTAAATCATAGTTGATTCCTGCATCTCCATGCACAAACAGATAACAGTTTTCTTTTCCTTGATTTTTTTGAATAAATTCAATGATACGACTCATGTTCCCGTGTAAATCTCCGGTATGTACTCTCATCTTCAAATGCCTCCTTCTATTCTCTATATATCAAATTTTATAAAGAAGGTTCTGAATTTTGAGTTAATTCTCACATTTTACCTGATTCAACAATCGTTCATCAATTTCTATTGTTTTATTCTTTAATTTTTCTTTTAATGCATCTAAAATCACTTGCGGATGCGCGCCTTTTTGCTGTAATGTTTTTAAGATTTCCAAATCTTTTCTTACTTCATCTGCAGTCCGGTATTCTTCTTTTCCATTTTTTTTCATCATTTCAAGCAGCTTTTCAGCCACGCTTTCACTGCATCCGGTTCGTTCCTGAATCTTTTCTATGTTAACACTTCCATCTCCTTTATAAACCTCTCCATATAGAAGCCGGAACATAACCTGAATACAGCTGTAAAGGTCTGTAGCTGGCGTAATTGCTTTTACTGCTTCAAGAAGCAATCCGGCACGTCTTGCTGTTCGCTCTTCTATATATCTCGCTTTTGCAACACTAAGCTGAAAAATTTTCGGAGCTCGATATCCCTCACTGCTGCATCCAATTCCTTCGTTAAATACAATCTTATCTGCCATCTCCTTCTTTTCCTGCCGGCTCATGGTCTTTAAATCATATCCATATTCGTCATAAGAAAATACACTCCCGAAATCAAGCAGGCAAAATGATTTTGCCACGCCCTCTCCACGAATCCAGATATTCTGCCCTTTAATATCCCCGTGACAGTATTTATCTCCCAAAAGCTGTTCTACAATCACTAAAAGCCGTTCGATTGATTCAATCGCTTCTTCGATGCTAAGCCGTCCTTTTTCTCTGACATAAGCTTCTAATGTCTGCCCCTCTGAAGTATCCAGAATCATATAACTGCTGTCCCCGTAATGCGTTAAAAATTCCGTATGAAATGCATAAGGACTGTTATTTTTTCCATCAAAATACATCTCATTTGCCAAACGAATTTCTCGTCTGACATTTTGTTCCTGACGTTTCTTTTCTTCTTCACGGTCCTCTGAGCGAATGCAAATCGGCTCTCCTGCTTTTTCTCGATAATAACGTTTCACAGGTGACTGACTTTCATCTGGAAAATATTCTTTTATGATACACATCTGTTTTTCTCCATTGAAATGCCGGATTCCTTTATAAGCAATCGCTGTGCCTCCCCTGCCCACTACCTGAATCAAGTCTACTTTCAACACTCCGCTTTTTTCATCCGCCAGTGTAATTTTTTGTTTTTCATCAATCAGACTCTGTCTCTCCATTCTTTTACTCCCATTTTTTATTCCTATTTTTTCCTCTTACTTAGCATTTAGCAAATAAAATATCATGAAAAACTGCATAGCCCTCTTCCAGACAGCTATCTTCAAAATCCCATGAAGCCATTCTTAACCGATTAACTCTTTCTTTTAAAGAACACATTTCTTCCATACTTTCAAAGACTTCTATAAAATATTCATCAAACGGTGTGTCCAAAAGTTCCGTTCCAAATCTGCAATTAAATAATAAATTTTCATTTATGTATGGAAGCTGAATATTTGCTACTCCAAGCGCTTTAATTCCAAGTACTACAAGCAGTAAAAATTCTCTTGAAACCTCTCTTTCTCCAGTCAGAATTTCCTTAAAAATCACTTCCATTCTACGGAGTTCATAAGGTTTTTCTTCTGCATCCATTCCATGTCTGACCGCTCTTGCTTCAAATGGGGCAAATGCCTCTCCTTTTTCCAAATCTTCCTTAATTTCATCTTCTTCTAAGCCATCTATTACATAATCATTAAATACCAAACCTCCGTCAAACAACTCATTGAATACGTGAATGACTTTCGTATAATTTAATCTCCGGCTCATCAGATATTCTTTCCATTTTTCTGATGAAACCTCTTTATACTCGTCAATGTATTCTGCTATTTTCGATAACGGACGCCCCATTTCATTCGTTTTTCCAAGCCCAATATCCGTCAACCAGCACTCTTTGAGTTCCTTCTTTAACTGCTCTTTCATCGAAGCATCCGTCTGCCAAATTTGAATATCTCTACAAAATTTTTCAATCTGCCCTATTACAACAAGAGATAATAAACGGTATAAATACCACTGTCTCCGTTTTCCGGTATCACATACATGCAAAATCACTTCCTGATTAAACACTTCTTCCAGCTTCGTTTTTCCAAGTCTGGTCGGATCCGCAATAATTCCATTCATATTTTCTGTAATGATATCCAGCGAATTTTTTGTTTCCATTCCGGTTTCATCCAGTCCAGCTTTGATTCTCTCACAAACTTCTTTGAAATTTTTTGTTGTCAGATTATCCATTTCAAAATTCAATGCATACGCTGTTTCTTTCCGTTCCTTCCAATCTTTCGATAAGCCTGCCCAAATATCAAATCCCTGATGTGTTTTTAAGACATAATACAAAATTAGTTCTGTCATATCACTTTTATTATCCATACGCATTAACGCATACTTGCACCCCGCTGATTCACAGATATCTTCATAAAGTTCCAGATAGGATTCTTCTTTATCAATATTTAGCTCATTTTCAATCACAACAAACATCAGAGTCATACACTCTAACTCGGAGAGCTTTCTCTCTTCTACTTGCTCTCCCGATTCTTCTGCTTTTAAATCCTTTATAAACTGTGTAATAAATTTCTGACGCAATTTTTTATGTCCATTTAAATATTCAAATTCCAATTCTCCAATCTGCTTTATCATTTCTTTTGACGTTTTTACTGTCTCTTTGGCTTCCCATTTTTCTATTGAATACGGATAATCTGTTATTTCAGCAACGCACTTCAACACTTCTCTATACATCTTTATCTTCTCCTGTCTTTTTTATTCTAAAACCTTCTCTCAGAAAATTGTTTATAAATACTCCTCTATCTTAGTTCGATATTCTTTCACTAATTCTTGCAGTTCTGTCCACGCTTCTAATTCCTCTAATTTTTTCTGCAAATCTTTCAAAACACCAACATTCATTCTTCTGTTTGACACAGCTAATTCAACTACACGCTCGATCTGTACTGGCAGTTCTTCTAAGATTTGTTTTTCCAGATTTTCTTCTTTCTTTTCTTTTAGCAGACAAAGTTCACAGCCAATTGCCCGCACTAAAAATAACGCATCCGGCTGTGTCTTTTTTACTGCTTCCCGATAAGTTTCATATCCTTTTTCATATTGCTTCATACAAAAATAATCACTCATAATCGTCCGGTAACTGTCCATCACTCTGTCAGGAAGAGAAATCTTACGAAATTCCAACGCTTTTTTATGCCATTTTAAAGCTTCTTCATACTCTTTTCTTTGATAATAATAGCTTCCCATATTGGAAATAATTTTTCCGTAAGTCAACTTATATTCTTCTTGTTTTTTTTGATATTGCGGCACATTTTCCAATTCTTTTATTGCGGCTTCTAATAGCGGATACGCATCCCTCTTCTTCTCTTTATTACAACAATAATATAAAAAATTATAACAAGTCCCTTGTTCTAACGGCGTTAACTTTATTTTTTGCATTTCCTCTACCGCAATCCAGCCAATTTCCACACACTTCTGATTCTCGCTTAAGTCTTCATGAAGTCCTGCAAGCTCATAATAAAATTCAAAGGCTTCTTTTTTTACTTCGTCCTCTTCTGCTAAAAAGCAATACAGTTCTGCTCCAAGCTCTCCATAAATGAATTCCGCAAAATCAAGGTGACGGCATCTTCTGCTAAATTGGGCTGCTTTATCAAACTTAGGATAATATTTTAAATTTTTTATTACCAAATCTATAACTTCTTTTCTATTCTTTGTCTCCAGAAATGCACACAAAGCCAGATATTCTCTAATTGTTTCATGCGAAAATTCAAGCTGCTCATCTACGATTCCCAACTTTGGAAGAATTTGATAAATCAATGCCTTCGTCATGTTCTGCGGAATTATTGTCTCACTCAAAACTTGTTCCAATAAGCTTTGATATTCCAAAGTTCTGAGCTTGTTTTCTTCCGAATCCACATTTATCCAAAGCAACGCTTTCTCTACTTCCAATGCTATCTTCGGTAAAATCTCATGAATTAAAAAGCGTCGGATCTCACGAAGATTATCACGATGCGCTTCCATTGAATCTGCTAAAACATCTAGCTCAAAATATTTTTGAAGCAACTCATTTCTACTTTTTAACCGCATCGCTTCTTCCGGTGCACGCTCATAAATCTCTCGAAAAAGCCTTAAAAACATTGGATTTTCTAATTCTTCTTTTAAATGGATTTCCGGTGCCACCCATTGTGTAGGACTCAACTTTAAATACGCATCAATTTGTGTTTTCTCCAGCTTTTCAAATTCAATCTTTTTAAATTTTTCTTGAATTGAAGGGTCATAAAACGAAAATTCTCTTCTGCTTGTCATAATGATATTTACATTTGAAAAAGAACTAAGCTCCCGAATTTCATTTTCCAGGCACTCGTATACCATCATTCCATTTTCCAGACAATAATCTACTAATTCATTCACTCCATCTAATAAAAACAGGAACAAATACTCAGATGATTCTCTTAGCATCTTGCATACCACATCTGTCCGTACCGCCTCATTAAAAAACGCACATAATTCATCCAGCAAAAAGTTTCCTCGAATCCGTTTTCGATTCCAGACATTCATCTTGAAATACAACGGAATTACTGTTTTATTGTTGAGCATTGCCCCTGTCAGTTCTCGCTCTAATAATAAAAGCGATGTTGTTTTTCCGGTTCCTCCAGATCCACATAAAATATAATTTTCAGGATAAGTTTGATAAAATTCCAATAAATTCAAATGGTTCACCAGCTTTCGTAAATAAGTGTATCTAGATTCATTATAGCAAAAAAAGCCAGTACTCAAAAGCAACTCTGGGATTAATTCTGGAAAGAACCTTTTCCTGCCTTGAAATTTTATTCTTGCTGGCATTAATTACGATAAAGAAACAAAACATCACAGTTGTTCCATTAAAAAAATTGATCATTCTAATTTTTAGCATATTAAAAGAGATGGTTTTTCAACCATCTCTTTTTCCTCTGAACTCACTTTTCTCGTTTTAATTTTTTTCTCATAACTCCGCCAACTAATACGCCTGCTACAAGTAAAACTGCAATACCATATATCCATACTTTTTTGTTTTTCTCTGTACTCAAAGCAGAAGCTCCGCCTATATCTGATTCGGCATCCACTTCCGGCATTGACTCTATTGCTTCTTTCACCTGTTCAAAACTATAAATACTATTCTCATTCAGTTCCTGACTTTCTTCTGAACTAAAAGCACTTATATCACTTTCTCCGGTTACCACATCTAATGTAACAATCTGATATTTGCCTTCTCTACAAACAACACCAAAAGGCTGTCTCATCTTCGGAGTTCCACCAAGAAAATATACCATATCTAAATCCTCTTTATTAAAAGTTTCTCCCAGAACAGAATCTAACTTTCCAATATAGTCTGATTTTGTTTCATCATATCCGGCTGTTGGAATTGTCCAACTACCTACTTTTTCAAGTTCCATTTCCAGTTCTTCCTGTGTATAAGTGCCATCTTCAAGAAGCTCCTGCTGCAATTCTTCATCAATTGGCAGTGCCCTGCTTACAGTTACAATCACATATCTGTCTTCTGAAACTTTTACAGGAACTTCCCAAATATAAACCGCATTATCTAAAGTATCTTGTAAATTTTCAGCCGTCAGTTCTTCTTGTTCAAAAATATTTGTATTTATATATATTTTCACTGCTCGAGAATAATCGATTTGTAAATTCGTATTTTCATCTTCTACCGCACCTTGCGCCCAACGATAAATCTCGTCTTCCATTTGGGAAATTTCGTGTAAATCTGGATTACTGTCTAGTGTTTCGATTGAGTAAGCGTATGTATTAGAGGAATTTAAAAATATAATTGAGAAAGTAAATACTGCTATTATCAAAAATTTTTTCATATCTACACCCTTCTTCTACTTTACATTCTCACCATTGCTCGAGCTACGTCCTATATCTTTATAATACAATTGTACTATGCAAATATAGTACTTGTCAATATTTATCTTACAATTTATCATTTCTTCTTGACCTCCCCACATTTTCATAGTACTATCTAAAGGTAGTACTATACTTATAAGGAGGTTCTTATGCCAAATCGATACGGTTTATCTGACACAGAATTGGAAATCATGGAAATGATATGGTCTTCTCAATGCCCCATTTATTTCAATCAAATTTTAGATTTCTTTAATAACAATGGAAAAGACTGGAAAAAGCAAACATTACACACTCATCTTTCACATCTAATTGAAAAAGGTGCATTAGACTGTAAAAATGAAGGACGCAAAAAAGCTTATTTTCCAAAATTGACACGTGAACAGCTCACTCAAAGATATGCAAAATCTTTTTTAAACAATGCATTTAATGGTTCTTTGAACTTGTTTCTTTCTGCCCTTACAGGCAACAAAAAAGATTGTACACAAGAAGAGCTGGATGAACTAAGAGATTTTCTCAATAAAGATTAGGATGTGATTTTTTTATGATAAATTTAATAATTGCTTCTTCCATTCGCTTACTTTTTTATATGAATCTTGTTGGAAGTATCTTTTTATTTTTATCTATTGGCGCAACGCATTTATTTAGTAAACAGCTTGCGCCCAAGCATAAACTTTTATTTTGTAAAGTAAATATCTTCTTATTTTTACTTCCTGTTCCTTTACTTACAAATTATTACAAACGATTGTTTTCTCCATTTATGATGCATCCAAAACCAACGGATAAAATACCTGTTGATGATTCAATCAGAATTGTTCAAAATCATCTGGTTCTTCGTCCACCGAATATCAGTATTGAAATTTTAATCGGACTGTTTTTATGCATTAGCATTATGCTGTTTAGAGCTATTTACATACGCCGATTATATATTCAGACTAAAAATTTCTGCTCAACTATTGATTCCGATTTTAATTTTAAAGAATTCATTCAGCCAAACCAAGCTATCATTACAAACCTATCGAGGGATTTAAGATTATCTAAATCTCCAATTCTCTCATTATCCGACCACATTTCAATTCCTTTTGTGACAGGACTTTGGAACACGAAACTATTTTTACCTTTATCCTTTAATTTGTCTGATGATACAAACTATTTGATTATTAAACATGAACTTGCACATCTAAAACACCATGATAATTTATTTAAGCTAACTCTTATGCTTTTATCTGTTTTGTTTTGGTATAACCCATGTATTTATCTTTTAATTCAATTTTATCAAAATACTTCAGAATTAGCCGCTGATGATTTAGCATTAATGAATTGTACACTCGAACAAAAAAGAAACTATGGCAATGCCCTTTTAAAATATTCATCTACACCACCTCATCTTTCACTTGTTTCTTCAAGTGGATTTACGTTTCATCAAAAAAATATACTGAAAGAGAGGATTACTCATTTGAAAAAACATACTGCACATAAACACCCTATTTTTACTTCTATTGTAACTGGACTCGGAATTATATTTTTAAGTTTTTCTTCTTCTCTTACCATTCTTGCTTATAATACACCCGCTGTAGAAATAGATAATATTCACTCCTTAGAAGAAGTTCTTAATGAAGAAAAAAATATATCTGAAACGGAAGGTTTCTTCTCGGTTATTGATGAAGAGGAGGATACTTTTCTTTTTTCTGATTCTTATTTCACAGATGAAAACGGAACTTCTTATAATGTGGCCATATCAGATGTAGACATATCAGAAAAAAAATTATGTAAGCATACCTATGTAAGTGGAACTTATACCAGACATGATAAAAAGACCAATGGCAGTTGCAAGGTTCTAAAATATCAAGCGCAAAGATGTTCTTCCTGCCAAAATCTGGTATTAGGAAATTTAATTTCTAGCCTTTATTCTGCCAAATGCCCTCATTAAAATAAGGTTATTGGAGATTTATGTAATGAATAAAATAAAACAATGGTTTTATATGATTCGATTGGTATTCGTGGAACATTTGGCATATATAGAGGCGCAATGGTTCGATATTGTTGGTACAATAGTTTCTGTTTTTCTATACTATGCAATATGGCAAATTATATTTAAAAAATATGATAGTATATCCGGATATACGTTGAATCAAATGACAAGTTATATTATCTTATCAAGAGTTCTTAGTTCTCAGTTTTCAGATGGTATAAATGAAACTCTTGCACAATGGATATATTCAGGACAAATAGGTACCGAACTTACTAGACCGGTTTCTATATTTACAATTCTTTGGACAAGAAGAATTGGAGAATTTATCTTTTTTGCTGTTTTTAAAGCGATGCCAACACTATTTATTGCATTTTTTGTTTTAGGAGGCACACTTCCATTTAATATAACATATACTTTCCTTTTTGTAATAAGTATATTAATTTCAATCGGAATTATGTTTATGATTGAATTATTATTTGGTATGTTATGTTGTTATACTTTGACACACTATGCGTTAAGTTTTACGAAGACATCAATTATGGAATTTTTAAGCGGTGGTATTATTCCACTTTTTCTTCTCTCTGGATTTTTAGAAAAAATATTGAACATGCTGCCTTTTGCAGGTATGGTTTATATTCCAATAAATCTTTATTTGGGAAAAATATCTTGTTTTGAAGGAATGAAATTTATTTTTATAGAAATAATATGGATTATTATTTTCGCTCTAATAAATAGTATGTTGTTTCGTCATGTTATAAAAAAAGTAGTAGTTCAGGGAGGGTAAGATGAAAAAGCTATATTATTACTTGGTTATGATGAAAGCATATATGCGAATTGGAATTATTACTTTTACAGAGTATCCGTTGGATTCTATTATATGGTGTGTTGCTATGTTCGCAAGAGAAGCTGCAAGTTTTTTTGGTATTTTCTTTATTTGTAAAATGCTTGGAGGATTAGGTGCTTGGACTCTTTATGAAATATGCATATTGTTTGGAATGGCTATGATTCCTGAAGCCATCGGGCAGTGTTTTTTTGATTCTGTATGGAATATTGGAACATTTATTAGAGATGGAACATTAGACAAATTTATTGTACGACCTTTACCGATTATCATGCAGTTGTTAGGTAATCGATATACTTTTCAGGCTGTTATAACAATAATCAGTGGAGGGGTTATTATATATTACGGGATTTATCATGCTATGGTCTCTTTCACGATTGGAAAATTTTTGCTGTTAATTTTATTTATTATTTGTGGAACTAGTATTAATACTTCCATTTATTTGATATTTAATAGTCTCAATTTTTGGATAATACAAGGAAATGATATTGCATATTTGGTTTTAACAATTAGGCAATTTGCTAAATACCCAATTACTATTTTCCCCAAGGTCGTAGAGATAACAATATCATATGTTATTCCGTTTGCGTTTGTTTCATATTATCCAACACTTTATTTGATTGGAAAAGGAACTGTATTTATTCCGATCTGTACAGTATTTATTGCTATATTATTACCGCTCATAGCCATAGGGATTTGGAATTGTGGAATGAAAAAGTATGATAGTACAGGAACGTAAATTTCTTTTTATAGAACAGAAAAAAGAAATCAAGAAAATTTTTAAGATTCCTTGTAATTCGTTTTTTAATGAATATATCAACAAGGTTAATTTTTTTAAAGATACTATTTAATTATATTATGATTGTGAGAACAGTATGACGTTAATTAAGGTAGAAAATGTAACCAAAGAGTATAAAAGAAAAAAAAGTAGTCAAAATTTAAAAGAAGAACTTCTGCATATATTTCATCCTAAATATGAAAATGTAAGAGCTGTTGATAATATCGACTTTTCAATAGAAGAAGGAGAAGCAGTTGGGTATATTGGTCCAAACGGTAGTGGAAAATCAACTACCATTAAAATGCTTACAGGTATATTAACTCCAACAAAAGGAAACATTTATGTAAACAATAGAATTCCAACAAAAGAACGAAGAAAAAATAATCGTGAAATTGGTGTAGTCACAGGAAATCGTTCCTTACTTTTTTGGGATGTTCCAGTAATAGAATCTTTTAACTTATTGCAAAAAATGTATGAAATTCCTTCGCATATATATGAGAAAAATCTTCGGGAATTTACTGAATTATTAGATCTGCATTCACTTTTAACAGTCCCTGAAAGACAATTATCTTTGGGACAAAGAATGCGTTGCAATATTACGGCGGCTTTTTTACATGATCCTAAAATTGTATATCTAGATGAACCTACAATAGGACTTGATACAAAATCGAAAAATAGCATTAGAAATTTTATAAAGAAAATCAATGAAGAGAAAAAAACAACCTTTTTAATTACTTCACATGATTTTCAAGATATCGAAGCGCTGTGCAAAAGGATTATAGTGATCGATCATGGTAAAATCATTCTAGATAATCATATTGAAAATGTAAGAAAGGAATTTGAAAAATATAAGCATATTGTTTTTGAAGTTGACAATAATATGCCAATGAAATTGGCTGCCCCTATTATGAATGGAGTAAAATTTATATATAACGATTGTTACTATGTAGAGGTGGAATATGAAATTGAAAGTGTAGAGGCAAAAACAATTATTGATCTTGTTTCAAACTATTGTCAAATCAAAGATATTTCTATTAGTGGGCGGGATATCGAACATATTATAAGTGATATATTATATAAGTAAAGTCTGGTATGCTCTCGAATCACAGTCTCTTCTTCCAACAGGGAAGGAGCCTGTTCCTGAAGTTTTTTTCGTGGTTGGTTTTTTCGTCAACAATCGAGAATTCCCGCCCTAATTCTTAAACCTTCTTCATGCAAAAAAACTCCCCGCCATCTGGCGAGGAGTTTTCCACATCTTATTTTACATTCTATTCAATTACAATTACAGTTTCAGATTAACTCCGATTTCATTCATATTTTTCAGAATTGCATCTACCGCAGCCTGCACTTCTTCGCTTGTCAGTGTTCTTGTATCAAGACCAAAGGACAGACGAATCGTAACACTCTTCACTCCTGCTGCATCATAGATATCAATAACCGAAACTTCTCTTAAGATTTCAAGTTCTAATTTCTTCCAGCACTCAGAAATTGTATCAAAACGTACTCCTTCCGGAATCAGTAAAGATAAATCATATTCAATCGTCGGGTATTTAGATGGTTCATTGAACTCTAAGTCCATAGCCGGAATTGCCAGTAAAGTATCCATATCAATTTCAATGCATACCACTGCTGCATTTTTCGCAATGTGAGCCAAAGTCTTTGGATGCAGTGTATTCAAAATACCGATTTCTTTTCCGTCTACCAAAATCTTTGTTGTATTCTTCGGATGCTGCCACTCATGTCTTACTTCTGTTTTTTCATAAGCCACTTTTTTATGTTTCAGCTGACTTACAATGGTATTTAAAAGCTGTACTGCTTTAATATATAATTTCTTTTCGCTTTCTTCTTTGCTGTACATCGCGATTCCGAGCATACGATGTTCATCGGCAGTCTCATCTTCTCTTACCCCTAATACGGTACGCGCAATTTCAAACATTCCAAAGCTTGGTTTGTAATTACGGTTATTGTACACCAATGGAAGGAAGCTCTGCATCATGCTGGTTCTTAAGATTCCATTGTCGTCTGCATGACCTAAAAGACGTACATTTTCTTCCGGAGCAAGTCCAAGATTTCTAAGGGCATCCGGATCACACCATAATCTGGTATTGACTTCATTCATTGCGTAAGCTTTTACCAGTAAGTCTTTAATCAGATTTTCTTCTTTTCTGCGCTCTGTTGTCTTTGCAGGAAGCAGCGGAGATAAGGTTGTCTTGATTTCAAAGTTATCATATCCATAGATACGTGTAATTTCTTCAATAATGTCGGCTCTCATGCTGACATCTTTTGTTCCTCTCCAGCTTGGCACTTCTGATACGAAGTTTTCGCCGTCCTGTGTGGTCTTAAATCCAAGCTGTTCCAGTGTTAATTTAATTCTTTCACATGGAATATCAATTCCGGTATAACGGTCTACGAATTTTTTGTCAAACTCTACTTTTAATTCCGGATATTTTTTCACATACACATCTGTAATCTTACTTGCACATTCACATTCCGGATCTACGTCTTTTAAAAGCTTGATGAAACGTTTTACGGCAAGCATTGTCATTTCCGGGTCAAGTGTCTTTTCATAACGTGCAGATGCATCGGTACGAAGTGCTAATCTGGAAGCCGATTTACGAACACTTACCCCGTCAAAGTTTGCGGATTCCAATACAACAGAGGTTGTTCCGTCTACGATTTCACTATCTAAACCACCCATGATTCCGGCAACTGCAACTGGCGTTTCATTATCATAAATCATCAAGGTATCCGGTGTAATTTCACGTTCTACATCATCCAGTGTTTTGAATTGGAAGGATTCTTTTGGCGTGTCAACTACAATCTTTTCGATTTTATTTCCGTCAAATGCATGCATTGGCTGACCAAGTTCTAACATAATGTAGTTAGTTAAGTCTGCAAGCAGATTGATTGCTCTTGTACCACAGTAGAACAGACGAATCTGCATTTCCATTGAGCTGACTTTTTTGGTTACATTTTCAATGCGCATGCTTGTGTAACGGAATACCAGGTCTTTGTTTGCTACTTCTACTGCAACAGTTGCATCACCTGTGTATGGATTTTCCATTACATCAAGTGGTTTTACATGCTGGTTGGTCAGTGCTGCAAACTCACGAGCCATTCCATAATGTCCCCATAAGTCCGGTCTGTTTGTTAAAGATTTATTATCGACTTCAAATACCACGTCGTCGATTGGGAAAATTTCTTTTAAATCTGTACCGTTCTTTAAGTCTGCATCTAATTCCATGATTCCGTCATGTGTCTCAGAAATTCCCAGTTCTTTTGCAGAACAACACATACCGAAAGATTTATATCCACGAATTTTGGAAGCTTTGATTTTGATTCCGCAAACTTCTCCGCCTACTTTACAAAATGCGGTTTTTAAACCTGCTCTTGCATTCGGGGCTCCACATACTACATCGTAAACTTCATCTCCGGCATCCACTTTTAATAAATGCAGATGATCGGAATCCGGATGGTCTTCGCAGGAAAGAATTTCACCTACAACAACATCTTTTACATCTTTTCCTTTATATTCAATTCCTTCTACTTCTGCTGTAGAAAGTGTAAATCTGTGAATCAGCTGGTCTAAATCCCATCCGTCCAAATTTACAAAGTCTTTAATCCAATTCATTGATACGAACATGTTTCTTCACCTCCTATTTACTTACGAACTGTGACAATGCATTTAAGTCACCTTCGTTAAATACACGAATATCTTTTACGCCATATTTCATCATTGCCAGACGGGTCAGACCCAGACCAAACGCAAATCCGGTATATTTATCTGGTTCTTCTTCGGTGTTAATTCCTGCGTATTTTAATACGTTTGGATGAATCATACCACATGGACACAGTTCCAGCCATCCGGAGTTTTTACAGGATGGGCATCCGTCACCGCCACAGATTAAGCACTGGATATCTAATTCAAATCCAGGTTCCACAAATGGGAAAAATCCAGGACGCAGACGTACTTTTACATCTCTTTCAAAGATTTCAGAAAGCATGGTTTTCATAAAATAAATCAGGTTTGAAATAGAGATGTCTTTATCAATCATAATTCCTTCCATCTGGAAGAAAGTGTTTTCATGGCAGGCATCGATTGCTTCATTTCTGAAACATCTTCCTGGGAATACGGCACGAATCGGACGTCCTTCTTCTTTTAATGCTTTTGCATACTTCTTCATAATTGCATTCTGTGCAGCGGAAGTATGGCTCTTTAATAACTGGTTTGGTGTAGACAGATAATAGGTATCCTGCATATCACGTGCCGGATGATATTTCGGAATATTCAGTGCTTCAAAGCAATGATAATCATCTACGATTTCACTATAATCTTCTACATTAAATCCCATAGATTCAAAGATATCCTCTAATTCTCTCTGAATCAGAGTAATTGGATGATAAGAACCACACGGATTTTCTGTCGGAAGAGATTCATCGTAGGACTCTGCCTGATTGATGGCTCTTTCTTCTTCCAGACGAATCAGTTCTTTTTCTTTTTCTTCAAATTTTGCAATTACTTCCTGTTTAAATGTATTGATTAACTGTCCTGTTGTCTTTTTCTGTTCCGGCGGAACTTTTCCAAGCTCTTTCATTAAGCCTGAAACATACCCTTTTTTACTTAAAAAATTTCGGCGAAGTTCTTCTAAAGAAGAAGATGCATTTACGGTTCCAAGTTCATCTTGAAACTGTTCTCTCAGTTTTTGAATCTTGTCTTTCATAATTTCCTCCATAAATTAAAAATTCAAGCACGCTTCTCATTTATTGAAATAAAAAAACCTCGCCCCACAAAAAGGGACGAGGTATCTCGCGTTACCACCCTAATTCAAAACCGCTGTTTTTTTATTATTTCTATTCTTTCTCTTATACGGTTTTGCTCTCATCTGGCTTTAATGCAGCCTTACATCTGACTTAACGCTGAACTTTTACAGCTTTTCGCCAGAAGCTCCCGTGCTGAAATTCGATTTCTGATGTTTTTGCTTCTGCTTACAGCCGGTGACAAAAGCTCTCTGGAAAAACAAGTTCAAAAATCTACTTACACACATTCTTCGCTTTAAAAATTCTAACATACTTTTTTTTAAAAATCAATAAGAAACAGCCGAATTATTTTTTAATAAGCCAGCTGTTTCTCTTATCTTTTTATTCTTTTACTCCACCTAAAGTTAATCCGGTTACAAAATATTTCTGTAAGAATGGATAAATACAAATAATTGGAAGCATTGTGATAATCGTAGCCGCTGCACGAACCGAAGTAGGTGTAACCGCTCCAATTGCATTTTTCATCGCTTCTGCCGAACCACCCTGATTTGTTACAGACGACAACAGTTTCATCAATTCGTATTGAAGTGTTGTCAGACTACTATTCATACGGTTATACAGCATTGCATCAAACCAGGAATTCCACTGTCCAACTGCTACAAACAGTGCAACGGTTGCATACACTGGTTTGCATAACGGAGAATAGATTTTTAAGAAAATCGTGGTATATCCTGCACCGTCTAACTGCGCAGATTCTTCCAGACTATTCGGGATTCCGTTCATATATGTACGAATTACCAACATATTAAATGCACTTACCATTCCAGGAATTACATATACCGCAAAACTATTGGTAAGTCCAAGTCCTTTATATAACAGGAAAGTCGGAATCATTCCACCATTTACATACATTGTAATGACCCAGAATAAAGAAAGTCCTCTTTTAAACAAAAAACGTTTTCTACTAATAATAAATGCAAGAATTGCATTCGATACCAAAGCCAGTACTGTTCCAATAATCGTTCTTGATACGGTAATATAAGCACCTGTAAGCAGATTATCTTTTTGTAATACGGTAATATAGTTTTTCCATGTAAATTTTCTTGGCCAAAGGTAAATTCCTCCACGAAGTGCATCTGTACCATCATTTAATGAAATTGCCAATGTATTTAATACCGGATATAATGTAATAATTACAAGCAAAATCATAATGATTGCATTTACAATTGGAAACACTTGTATTTTCTTTTTTGCTTTTTTTGTCTCTTCCATTGTCAAATTCCTCCTGATTAGAATAACTGTTCCTCACCATTATGTTTTGCAATCTGGTTTGCAATTACAATCAAAATGATACTAACAGCACTTTTAAAAATACCTGCCGCTGTACCAATTGCATAATCACCCTGACTGATACCCCATTTTAACACGTAAATATCGATTGTCTGAGATACACTCTGTACCAGACCATTTCCTAAAAGATACTGAATTTCAAAACCTGCATTTAATACATTACCTACATTCATAAGAAGCAGAATAATAATTGTAGGTTTAATTCCCGGCAATGTGACGTATTTAATTTTTTCCCATCTTCCTGCACCATCAATGGAAGCGGCTTCATATAAAGACGGGTCAATAGATGTAATAGCCGCCAGATAAATAATTGCATTCCATCCGGTTTCTTTCCATACATTTGCAAACGCTACAATCGGCCAGAAATATTTTGTATGTGCGAAAAAGTTAATCGGCTTACTAATCAGATGAAGATTTACAAGTAACTCATTTATAATTCCGGTTCCCGAAAGCATATCATGTAAAATACCTGTTACAATAATCCAGGAAAGGAAATGTGGAAGGTAAGAAATTGTCTGTACGACTTTCTTTCCACCTTTTGATTTGATTTCGTTTAGTAAAACAGCAAATGCAATTGCTGTAAAAAATGTAACCACAAGATTAATTACACCCATGGCCAGCGTATTTCGAATTACGCGAATAAATGTCATATCTGAAAACAGCATCCGGAATTTTTCTAATCCTACAAATTCAGAATGAAGAATTCCTGTTCTTGGCTTATAATTCTGGAATGCCATTGCCCATCCTCCAAGTGGAAGATAGTAAAAGATAATTCCATAGATTACCATTACTGCTGCCCAAAACAATAGTACTTTCTGACGTTTTATTTCTTTCCATGTAATTTTATTTTTATTTTCTTTTCTCGATTTTGTTTTTACCATTGCCATAACATCACTCCTTAAAAAACAGGCAGATGAAATTTTATGCTACATCTGCCTGCCTTTAAATTTCATTATTTAAATTGTGCTGCCTGTTCCATTCTTCTGTCTAATTCTGTTTGTAATTCACTAATAAAATCTTCCGGTTTACAATCGCTATATGCTTTCATATATTCGCTCCATGCACCGTCAAAATCTTTTGCCATTACAACCTGTGGCAGTTTTTCATGTTTCAATTCTCCAATTTTTGTCCATGCTACACCACCGTCGGTATCTGTTGTAAAGTTATTGGAATAACTCCACATTGGATACCAGTCTCCAGGTGCATCATTTGTACCAAGCATCTCTACATAAGTTTCTGCTCCATACGCCTCAAATGCTTCTTTGATATCATCATTTAAGCCTGAGAAAAATTCACTTGCCTGTCCATCTGGTTTATTTGCATTTATTCCATCTTCACTTGTTCCTGTATACTGTGGTAAGTAAGAATAACTGCACATATGTGATGCTTTATACGCAGTATCGGATACCTGCATTCTTTCTTCCGGAGTTCTGTAAAATTCTCCGTTCTCATCTACTTCATAGTCTTTACCCTCTACGCCCCAGAAACGTAAGTTATGTACTTCTTGTGAAAGTAAATCATTCACAAACTGTAATGCACCTTCTACATCCTCACAGCTTGTTGTAATCGCAAGTCCACTTGATGCATTAAATGCTCCACCGGCATTATGCCACTGGTTATCACGCCCATCAATTGTAACAGGAACCGGAATATAATCACAGCCCTGCTTATCCAGTCCGGCTTGTTTAATTGCATCATTTGCATTTAAAAAATCCCACCACTGGTCAATCATTCCAAGTACACGTCCTGAAGAAAGTTTTGAGATATATTCGTCATAGCTCTGAGTAAATGATTCCGGGTCTACAATTCCTTTTTTATACTCCTCATTTAACTTTCCAAAATATGCTTTTGCAGTATCTGTTGTATTGTAATCCATAACTTTCTGAGTTTCAGGGTCTACCATACAAGAACCATCATTTGGATATCCATCCAAGAACATTGGAGCATTTTCCAGACAGAAATATCTCCAGTCATCGCATAAAATAGTATACGGAATATTTTCTGTTCCATCTTCCATTGTAGGATTTGCTTCATTATAAGACTCTATCAGATTAAAATAGTCATCCATTGTTTTAATTTCTGGATAGTTAGCCCATTTTAATACTCTTGCCTGAATCCAAAATGCTTCATCATTATGAGTACAGACTTTTTCTTCACCTTTGATGCAGCTAAACTGTGGTATCCAGTAAATATGACCATCTTCCTGTCTTAATTTTTCCCATTCAAGGTCTGTAAATAAATTTTTAATATTCGGATAGTCATCCAGATAATCATCTAATGGAACAAGCGCTTCTGCATCATATAACTGTTGTGTTCCATTTCCTCCCTCAATAAAATCCGGATACTCTCCTCCTGCAATCATTGTTCCAATTGCTTCTACATCCGTCTGTCCTGTCAGCCAAGTTTCTTTTACTTTTGCTCCAGTCTTTTCTGCAATCAGTTCCTGAATCTCATTATCATCATTAATTTCCGAACCCGGAACTGCAAAAAAGGCAGTAAACTCTTTTACTCCTCCTTCATCTGAACTTGATTTACTTTTTCCACTGCCGCCGCATCCAGTAAATAATGTGGCAGCCAATACCGTGCCTATCAGTACACTTGCAACTACTTTTCTTCTCATACTGTAAGTACCTCCTTTTTGATATATTTATTATACTTGTTTCACTTTTTACAAACCAGCTGAGAAATTATAGTCAAAAACAGGATAAATTATAGTTTTTCTTTATTTGTTCTATAATTTATCCTGCTTTTTATTATTCTTCAAACATTTGTTTTCTAAATCTTGCCGGAGTGCAGCCTTTCACCTGAATAAATCGATTCACAAAATAATCCAGGTCATGATATCCTACTTCCTCCGCAATTTGTATAATTTTCTTATCTGTATGGATGAGCTGATTCGATGCTTGCTCAATCCGATAATTATTTAAATAATCTTTAAAAGACTGTCCATATTTCTTTCTAAATAACTGCCCCAGATATGCACTATTTACATAATATTTTTCACTTAGCCCTTTTAAAGTAAGATTAGAAGCAAAACTCTCACGAATTTCTTTTTCTACCATACCAAGAACTCCTCTTGAAACATTCTTTCTAAGTTGAAAAAGGTACTCTGCATATTCACATGCAAAACTTGCAAGATGCGCTTTACTTCCTCGCATAATTCCACTTTCAAAACTGCTCTCACTGATTAATCTTAAAATTTCCTGTTGATTCACATCATCATCCTGCTCGCTTGCAAGATGAATCAAGCGAAATAAAAGATAATTGATGTTAAGCGTCATGGTCTCACTGTTCATTCCCATATTTCCCATTTCCTGGTAAAATAACTCAATTGCCTTTTTTATTTCTATATAATTATTTTGCTCGATTGTCCCAATCAACCGGTCCAGACTTTCTTTACACAATACAATCTTATTACAGGATACCTGCACCTCATCTTCGTAAAAGTAAATGGATTTTTGCGCCCGAAATCCCTGAAAGGACCGAAGCATACAGGTATTTCCATAAGACTTTGAAATACTGTTGATATCTGAAACCTTCTTTCCAACCAACATTATCAGTGGCTGTTTCATATTATTTACCAGATATTGATAAAACTTTTCCAGATAAGCTCTTTCATCTAATCCTAATTTTTGCGCCATCCCATCTGCAAAAATCAGACCAATATCATATATTTTTTCATTCGCAGATACATCAAACACACAATGGTTTGCATCTTCTTTTAAAAATTCAATGCAGCACTGATATAATTCTCTTTGAAAATTTCTCATATCTTTTTCTATACTTTCATCCATTTCCTCGGATTGTGCTTTTTGAATTTCAACATAACGAACTCCCTCTATATTCTTCATATGTTGTTTTACATATTCCAAATTGAAATCATCATATTTTCCATGAATCAGTGCAATTACATTTCTGGAAAAGTAAGCTTTTTCCTGCTCTTTTCGCTTTTTATCCAATTCTCTATCCTGACTTCGCATTGTATAAACTTTTTCCAGTAACTTAAGTAACATTTCACGGTCGATAGGCTTTAAAAGATATTCCGTACACTCATTTTGCATTGCCCTCCTCGCATACTCAAAATCGGCATAGCCGCTTAAAATCACAAAATAAGCATTGGATAATTTTTCTCTTTTTATGGTTTCTAAAAGTTCAAGTCCTGTCATCTCTGGCATTCGAATATCTGCAATGATTAAATCTACTTCTTCTTGTTCTAAAAATGCAATTGCCTCTTTCCCATTTGCAGCCATCCCTGCAATTTCAAATCCCTCCTGTTCCCAGTCAATGAGCATTTTTATTCCTTGCAGAATAAATGGTTCATCATCCACTAATAGTACTCTTAACACTTAATTTTCCTCCTCATACATATTCAGCAGGTATCTGAATCATAACCATGGTTCCTACCCCTTCTTCTCCTTCAATCGTAAATTTCACTTTATCATCTGAAACTATTTTCAGTCTTAAACAAGCATTAATCACCCCTACTCTTCCTTTTACTTTCAGCATTTCAATACTTGCATTTTGCATTTTATTTTGTAAATCCTGATACTCATTTTCGCTCATTCCATTCCCTGTATCTTCTATTTCAATATATAAATTTTCGTTTTTTTCATAGATTCTTACAAAAATCCATCCCGGAGAGGATTTACTTTCAATTCCATGTACACATGCATTTTCTACAAATGTGACCAGAGTAAGTTTTGGTATAATTTTCTTCTCACATTTTGGACTTATATTTATATCATAATTTAATCGCTCTCCAAATCTATATTTTTGAAGTGCCAAATATGCTTTTACAAATTCAATTTCCTGTTCTATTTCCACACAGTCTGCTCCCCACTCTACATACTGTCTTTGCATTAATGCAAGTTTTTCTACCATATCTGCCGTTTCATTTTCTTGTTTTAAAATACTATGCATCCGGATGCTTTCAAGCGCATTAAATAAAAAATGAGGATTTATCTGACTGTGCAATGCAAGTAACTCTGCATTTTTTCTTCCTACTATAATCTCTTGTTCTCTGATTTTACTTTTATACACCGTTTCAATTAAATGATTCGTTCTCTCTACCATACGATTATAGTTGCGAATCATACTTCCAATTTCATCTTTTCCCCGTTCATCTGACATATAAATCAGTTGTTCATTATTTACGGACTGAAATACTTTACTTAATTTTGTAATCCTTTTGGTAAAAGAACGATTGATTAAATAAACAAATAAAACCGGAAGTATTACATTTACAAAAATAAGTAATAATATAATCTGGAATTTATTCATAAGACTATCCCACCCGGTTTTCTCACTTTCATCTATACGGATTTCAAGTTCTGTCCCGTAAAGATTTACCTCCTGACAATAAGTGTATTTACTCCTTTTCTTTACTTTTTCATAATTTTCACTTTCCGTTCCATGCTTTTTATTGGAAAGCACAATTCTTCCCTCATTTAAAATTTCAACTTCATTATCATAATTCATTTTCTTTAGTTCATCGCTTACTTTTCCATAATCCAACTCTACTTTTAATATTTTTTCTTTATTCGGTGAATAGAAATCTAATTTCTGCAAGAAAACAATCTGCCTTTTTTTTGATATTTTGTTTCTGCTCTCATCATATACGAAAAAAATCCCTTTGCTTTTTTTCTGTTCGACTAAGCTTTGATACGCTTTTGTTTCTCTGATATTTTCAATCTTATTTACCTTTCCTCCATTTACTATCGTTTCATTATCTATGTAAAAAGTAAATACTAAATTATTCATTCCTAATATATTTTCAAGTAAATGGTCCTTGAAAAACTCCTGATAAGTCAACACATATTCCGGAGCACTTTCATATTCTTGCATCAAAAACGAATTGATATATTTACTGGTATAAATACTTTTTGCTGTTTCCCCTATGCTACTTATCGTATTACTGATATTATAGCTTACTGCATTTGCAATATTTGCCATCTCATGTTGTTGTTTTTCCTGTTCTGAACTTCTAACAATGAAAAAGATAACACTATCCGTGATAATAATGGGGATTAAAACGCATATGAGATAAAGCATGTATAATTTTTTTTTAATTTTTAAGTTATCCATCCCTTCTTCTATCCGATGCAATAATTTTCTCATTTTCTTCTTTCTCCTGCTTTTTTCTAAAACCACTTCAGGGAGCAGAAAAATTCTGCTCCCTAGTCAAAAATCCTATATCTAATCAATCCATATTTTTCAAATAAAACCAACCAAAATCCGCATAATTCTCACTTTGTTTTCCATTTGAAGACGCATACATTCCTACCGTACACCCTACAAATCCTCCTGCCTCTTCTGTTGTATACGCAGTAAGAGGAATCTTTTCTGCAACCGGTTTAAGGTTTTTCTCTTTTCCAATCCATACTCTGGCTTCCTGATCATGACATTGAATCATAATTTTTAAAATCCCCTGCCACTTACTAATATCAACTATTGAAAGTTTTGTCTCTTCCCCATGAATATAAGAGTTTACTTCAAATACTTTTTTCCCTTCTACCTGTTTTATTTCAAACTTTAAATGATTTTCATGGTTCTGATACAAAATCACTCCTGCTGTTTCATTTTCTGCCTTCGGTTCAAATTCAATCCCTGTTTCCACCTCAAAACGATAACTTTTTTGTCTTAATCCCAAATAGGAACTGTAGTCTTTTTCTGAAATTTTCTCTTTTCTACAGTATAATCGTAACATTCCTTTTCTCTCTGAAAGAGAATAAATTTCTTCATCTCGTTTTTCGATTCCTACTAGTCTTTCATCTAACTCATTTTCCCAAAACTGAATACAATCTGAAGAAGTCACTTCATTTGCAAAACGATGTTCTTCAAGCGGAATCTCAACAAAATCTTCAAGCCGTCCAACTTGTGGGGCGATAACCGGCCATCCGTTTTCCCAGATAACTTTCGCCAAAAAAGTCTCTCTTCCCATGCTGCTATGTTTTTTACACGGTCTTGATGCAAGCATTACTACATACCAGTTTCCATATCCATCATCCACAAGGTCTCCATGTCCCGCATAGACAACCGGATAATCCATTCCCAGATTTCTGTGTGTAAAAATCGGGTTTCTAGGACAGCCTTCAAACCACTGAAATAGTTTTTTACTTCTTGCTACACTAATGCTATGTTCTGGTCCTGTTCCACCTTCTGCATGCATTAGATAATAATACTCTCCAATCTTATAAATATGAGGTCCTTCCGGCCAGATGACTCCCCTTACAGCCCCTTTCCAGATTGCCATACTCTCGCCGACCAGTTTCATACTCTTTAAATCAAGTTCCTGAACCCAGATTTCCCAGTCTCCGTTGTAGCGTACCCCTTCCGGATTCGGTCTTGTGCCACAATAGTAACACCTACCATCATCGTCAAAAAACAGACTTGGGTCAATTCCTATTGCTTCTTCTCCTAAATAATATGGTTCTGACCATGGTCCTTCCGGATTCTTTGCAGTAACAATAAAGTTCCCTCCATAGCTTACGTTTGTTGTAATCATGTAGAAAAGCCCTTCATGATAGCGAATCGTCGGAGCAAAAATCCCTCTCGAAATTTCGCTTTTTTCAACTTGAAGCTGCTCTTTGCTTTCTAAAATATTTCCAATCTGCTCCCAGTGTGCTAAATCTCTACTATGAAAAATCGGAACTCCAGGTGCATATACAAAACTAGAGTTTACGATATAAAAATCATTCCCCACTCTACAAATAGATGGGTCTGGATAAAATCCACTTAAAATTGGATTCTTTGCAATTACCATACTTCTTCTCCTCCTATTTCACATATCCAAATCCAAGAATTGTAAAACATTTCTCTCTTTCTTCCTTTGGAATCTCTATTCGGACAATATGTTCTTTCGTTTCTTTTTCATTGAATAAAATGACCGCATTACAATGAAGCCAGTTATTGATATGTGGGTCTGCACACAGGCAATATTCTGTGTCTACCCAAACATCTGCTTTTCCCACATTTGTTTCTCCTGAATCTTTAAATATCAATAATAACGCCTTACAGCTTATTTTCATCTCAAAGTATGCATTTTCCGGCGAATCTCCATTATACATCCAATTATGCGGAAACTCTGGCACTGTCATTAAAGAATCATCGATTTCTACACATTGCAATTCTTTATCACAATGTACAAATCCTCCCTCATCAATCTTCGCACCTACATAACTATCTTTTTTATCTATCAGGTGGACTGACTCGAAACTATTTCCAATGACAGGTGTTTCCAGAAGCCTTCTCTCTAATGTTTCCTCATCAAAGATTCCTGTTACAAATTTATTTTTTCTTAATCCCTTTGTTTCTTCACATCGTTCAAAAAAATAGCTAAGACAATCTGCCATAATGGTATGTCCCAAATTGCTCGGATGAAACATATCATAGAAAAACTGATTCTTCGTTATACTTTGTTTTTCTTTGTTTTTAAACTGAGGCACTACTGCATCTTTTATGCTGACCATTGGCAAATCATATCTTAATCCAACAGGCATCAAACGTTCTTGAAGATTCCAGTCATTTGCAAACACTGAAAACAGCAAAATAACTGCCGGTTTCCATGGAAGCTTCAAAGCTTTACGTACAAGGCTTTCATAACAGTCTCCCTTTGTTTCATCTCCTTCATCATTCACTGCAAATTCAATGACAATGATATCCGGCTGTTCATTTTCCCTTAATACATCTCTTTCAAATCGTAACATTCCAAGCTCCGATGGAGTTCCTCCTACACCTGCTTTTATGAATTTTACATTTTCTTTTATTGCAAATTTTTTCTGAAACATCTTCCACGATTTATACGCATAACACTCCGTATGGATCGGCGTTGCTCCTGCTCCCTGGGTAATAGAACCTCCAATGTATGCTAAAGTAACAGGCTTGCCTGATTTTGCTTTTTGGATTGCTTTTTGTATCCGGAAAGTATTCCCCATACTTAACAATGAGCTGCGAACCATTTGACTGTACTGCTCTGAATTAATATTTACGGTTTCATCTTCTATTTGTTCTGGGGCATCATATCCATCGTTTAAATAAAGTTTTACACTTGCTTTTCCCATTATTTCCGGAGTTTGAAATATAAATTTTATCTGTCCCGGAATATTATCGTCTTCTGTCCATTGATATTCTGACAACAAAATCTTATATTCCATTCCATCGCCTTTTAATTTCGTTTTTAGGTTTGTTCCTCCTCCATAGAGGTCATTCTTTCCATATATCTGAAATATAAATTCTATTTCTTCTTCCGGATTCTCTGTTTCTACAAAAATTCCGATACTATGGACCAGTTTTCCAAACCCTTCTACTGTCTCTAAAAGCTTTAACTCCTCTTTATCTGTAACATTACCTGCTATCTGTGCGCTATTTATTAATCGTCCATCACTCTCATAAATATATTGAATTCCTGTTCCATCCTCCTGTCTGGAACTAAAAATTTCTTTTTCTCTCATAATATAAAAATACGGTCTTTTTTTCTCTGGATTTTTCGGTGCTTTTGGACCTTGCATCTTTCTTTCTCCCCAGTCTCATTCTTAATTTCATTTATTATAACATACTACACGCTTTAGAACACCGGGAGAAATTATAGAAAAAACTCCGACAAAATATTACGTTTTATTCGAATCCTAATTATTAATAAATTCGATAGTTTCCAGACAAAGCAAGCATTGAAAACATATAAAGGAAATTATCATAATATCTTCTGTCTCCTGTGCGAAGCGGTGTATTCCAGAATTTCTCTACACATTCTTTTGCATACGGACCATTTGCTGCCAAAGATGCCTGAGCATTCGTTGCAATAATTGCCACCGGATGCAATGCTTTCTCTTCTAGTCTTGTTCCATCTGTTAAAAATACTCCATCCCAATGTAGCTTCTGGTCCTCACAGTAAAATTTCTGAAGATGATTCGCATTTTCTACCTGCCAGGAATCTACTCCAAACCACTCATAATCCAGTCCGATATTTGCAATCGTTCGATAAGCATCACTATAATACCAATCATGACGTCCAAAAATCTCCTGATGCCCTTTATGAGGAGTTCCATCATAATCCGCATATTCCGCCGATAAACCTGTTTTTGGGTGACATGCTTTATGAAGATAGTCGCGACTTGCCTTTGCTGCCTCTTTCCAAAATTCTCTATCCTCGGGATTTGCCCATTTTGCAAATAATTCATAAAAATGAGGGAGATGATAAGATGGGTCACTAAAATCACAGTTTGGAATAAATTTAATCAAATGGTTTTTCGCATCCCACATAGAATCACCCGGTTGCCCCGGTTCGCCTTTATGTACACATTCTTTTAAGATTGCCCTTGCCTCTTTACTATACTCAAAAATTCCTTCTCCGTCACCCCATCTTCTCCACGCAAAGAATAAAGACATCGCAAAAAATTCTTCTCCATCCGGAGCCGGTCCATCTGAATTCCAAGTTCCATCAGTGCCACACGACCATGCAAAATAATTTTTTCCAGGTCCTTTCGGAATATACATATAAGTACGAACCCATTTCCAAAGACGGTCAAATTCTTCTTTTCTATTCATTTGTACACACACCATCATTGCATAAGACATTCCTTCTGTTCGGACATCGTGATTTCCTGTGTCTTCCACATACGCCATGTCTTCTCCGACTTCATGGTAAAAGCGTTCTTCTTCTGTTCCATAAAAAATAGTCTCAAAGGTCTTCTCTACTCTCTCTTGAATTTCCTCTTTAGAATATCCGCACTCCAAAAATACATTTCGATATTTTCCTGTCTGATAAGCTGCTGTCATTTTTTATCTCCTCATACTATATTATTTTCTCTGAATTTTTTCAATTATAACAAATTCCATCTCATCTAATACCGGGAATAATTATAGAAAAACCTCCGACAAAATATTAAGATTCTTTCATTGATAGGTCCCTTTAGTTTAAAAAACTCTCCACTTTTTTTCCATCTCTTTCTTGCGAATAGATATGCAAAAATTGCGGAGTTTCTTTTTTCTTTTAATAAAAATAACCAATAGACATGAAAAAATCGAGATATCCACAATCTTTCTTCATGCCTATTGGTCTACTATTCTAATTCACATCTTCTCTTTATAATATTTTTCTTTCAAGCAAATATTTTTTTATTTCTTTTGTGAATTCATATATTATATCTTGCACTCCAAGTGGCATAAAATCATCTCCTTTCCGTATCAGAAACCGTACGTTTTTTATATTTTTATTATATAGTGTTTGTATTTCCAGATCAATGTCCTTAATCCCTGATACAAAAAGCACAAAAAATCCCCCAGAGTTACTGCCCAAGCAGTTTCTCCAGGGAATTTTAGCTATCCAATCAAAAATGGTATCACATACGCCACAAGTACGATTACTACCGCACATGCAACCACAATGCTCCATATTTTAAATTCTTTATCCATTTTTTTCTTTTCTTCCGGACTTGGTATTTCTTCTTCAATGACTCCTGACAAATCTTCCTGTACTTCATTTTTATATTTACTTCTGCAGACTGCATAAATTACAAGTCCAAGTGCGCACCAGATAATTCCTGTTATCATTGCTTCTTTATCTAATTGAGTCATCATAATCAAATAAATAATAATACTGATTGGCGCTCCTATCATAATTCCAGGTGCTTTAAACGGACGTTTGAGTTCCGGATGTCTTTTTCTTAAACATAATGATGCAGTAATTCCGATGACGTAGTAAAACAAATCTGCAAACAAACTCAAAGAAGCAATGTAAATCATAGAATTTGATGCAATCAAAAATGCCGAAAGCAGTCCAAGCACGATAATGGATACATAAGGAGTCTGATATTTTGGGTGTACTTTTGCAAAGATTTTTGGCATTGCGCCATCTCGTGACATTGTAAATAAATATCTCGGCGGAACTGCAATACTTGCATTTAAAGTAGAAAAATCTCCACCAAAGGCAATTCCGGCTGCCAAGAGTACCAGCGGAAATCCAAGAATTCCGGCCGTTTTCATTGCTTCTGCAAACGGTGCAGACGCAGTTGCCAATGAAGAAATCTCTGAAATCGGTACGATTCCGACTAAGAACCACTGAAATGCAGAGTTTACTGCAAATACAATAAATGGTGCCAGAATCAGAGCGCGTGGAATATTAATCTGCGGATATTTGATTTCTTCTCCCATTGCACAGCAGGTTTCAAATCCTGCAAAACACCACCAAATCATACTGACCGAAGCAATAAAGCTAAGTGGTGTTGATTTTGCAATGAAATCCGGCATCTGTACAAAGTTCGGCATATTTACATTTGGAAGCATCATTAAGAACCAGATAATTGCCACACCCCAGAAGAAGAACATAAATCCATTCTGAAGTTTTCCGGTCATTTCAATTCCTCGCACATTTGTTACAATAAATACCAGAACAATCAGTGTCGCTACAACGGTATCACTGACTGGAAGTTCAATTCCAAGTGCAGAGAAAAACGTTTTAAAATAAAAACTAAATGCCAGTGCTTCTCCACTTGTTACCGATACCAGTGAAATAATAAAGTTCCAACCAGCCAGCATTCCAAACGGTTTTCCAATTCCGAGGGAAGCATATTGGTAGGTTCCTCCGGCATACGGAAGTGCGGCTCCCATCTCTGCATATAATAAAGATGGATAAATGCTGATTAACATTGCAACTAAGGTTGCCAGTATAACCGCCGGTCCTAAATCACCAACTACATTTGCTCCCGTCGTAAACAGTCCAACTCCGACAACGGTTCCAACTGTAATAGTTACGGCTTCTCTCATTCCAAATGTTCGCTTTAGCGTTTTTTTCTTTTCCTCACTCATATCTTAATCCCCTCTTGCTTTTATTTTTGTAAAGCGGACATTCGCAATCCGCTTCGCCACTTGCTCATGAACGCAGTCGCTTCGCAATCTGCCAGTGTGAGCTTTCAACTCCCACTGGCATAAGCATCCCTCCTCACCTGCCTCTTAGTGCTCTGCGCACTTGAAGCGGGGGAATGCTTATCTGCATTCAAATAGTATAAGTTATTTACGAATATCTGCTGCCGCTTTGTGTCCCATCAGCCCTTCTCCATCAGCCAGTCTTGATACCAGCGGAGCCAATTTTTTCGATGCTTCTGCTGTCATACTCTGCTGAGTACAGGTCTTTAAGAAGGTTCCAACCCACACACCGCCGGTATAGCGTGCGGCTTTTAAAGTCGGAAGGGTGTGATTGGTACCGGATGCATAATCCCCGAATACTTCCGCTGTATTTTCTCCGATAAACATGGAACCATAATTGACAAAGCCCTCAACAACTTCTTCTGGATTCTTTAAATTTAATTCTAAGTGTTCCGGTGCATAATCATTGACTAAATCCACTGCCTCTTGGATATCATCCACGACTACGACTTCTCCGTAAGTTTTCCAGGATTTTCTTGCAATCTCTGCGGTTTCAAGTACCTGAAGTTCTGCTTCTACAGCTTCAATGACTGCTTTTCCAAATGTTTCATCGGTTGTAACTAACATTCCTTTTGCATTGACATCGTGTTCGGACTGTGCAAGGAGGTCGGCTGCTACAACTGCCGGTGTTCCGCTGCCATCTGCAATCACAAGCACTTCACTTGGTCCTGCGACAAAATCAATTCCAACTTGTCCATAGCACTGCCTTTTTGCTTCTGTCACAAAACGATTGCCAGGTCCTACTATCATATCAACTGGTGCAATCTCTTCAGTTCCATAAGAAAATGCTGCGATTGCCTGAGCACCGCCAACTGCATAAATTTCATCCACACCTGCAATATCCATTGCAACAAGTGTCTTCGGATTGATTTTTCCTTTACCTTTCATAACCGGCGAACAGGCTGCCACACGTTTTACGCCTGCTACTTTTGCCGGAATAATCAACATCAATGCAGTGGAATACAATGGATAATTTCCACCCGGTACATAACAACAGCAGGAATTAACCGGAATAATTCTGTGTCCGAGAAAGATTCCCGGCATCGGACTGAAGTTTTCCAGTGGTTTTACGGTCTCTCTCTGTGCTTTCGCAAAGGCACGGATATTAGAAGCGGCTGATTTTAAATCTTCGATTTCTTCATCTGAAAGCTGTGCGTATGCCTCCTCGATTTCATCTTTCGAAACACGAATCTGTTCTCTCTCACATGCATCAAATTTTCTTCCATATTCCTTTAATGCCTCATCCTTGTTTGCTCTTACATTATCAATGATATCCTGTACCAGACGGGATAATTCTCTTCTGTCTTCTTCTGTTCTTTCCTGTGATTTCTTTAAAACTCTCATAACTAAAAACCTCTCTATCTTTTATGATAAATTACTTTTCTTATTCTCTATGCTACTATATTAAAGCGTCTAGTTTACTTTAGGTCAATATAGAATTTTCTCATTTTTTCTTCAAAACATGGAGTATACTCCATATTTTCATTGATTTTTTTACTCCAAACTACTACACTACAAATACAAATAATTTTTATGTGAGGAATTTTTATGCGAATTGGAAAAGTTTCAAAAGAATATCATATCTCCATCGATAATCTGCATTACTATATTAAGTATGGACTTCTTGTTCCCCCAAAGCCAAAGGGACAGTATTTCTTTGATGAGACCACGTTAAAAGACTTAGAATGGATTCTTGCTCTAAAAAAATTAGATTTCTCTCTTCGGGAAATTCATTCGATTTTGTCTCTGAAACGAATCTCAAATTTTGCAGATGCTGAAGATTTAGAAGAACTAAAAGAATTATTCAAAAGTAAACGGGACTTCTGCCAGCAAGAAATCCAGAAAAAAGAAGCGGTTATAAAAAATTTAGATGCTCATATCTTACGCATGGAGCAGGCAAAAAGAAAAGAAAAAAGTCCAACTGGTGTTCCTGTTAAAGCCCTTTCCATTTTATGTTGTCCAAAATGTGGTGCTTCTTTTTCCATGCAGGATGTGGAAATGGACCAGCGTTTTTTATATAAAGGAGCACTGTCCTGTAAATGCGGTTATTATGCCAAAATTTCTTCTGGAATTTTAATGACACCAAACAAAAATCAAAATCTGCAGGACACACCTGATTTGACTCGCGAGCTTTATAAAGATTTGCCACCCGATTTAATCAGCATGTTCGAGCGTTCTTATAATTGGATGTTAGAAAAAATGAACCAAGTCAATCTTCATGGAAAAATCATTGCAGAAACTTATATCAATGCCTGGTTTTTTATGCACAATCACTTGCAGGCGCTTCCAACAGACAGCCTTTACATTGTCATTGATAAATATCCGGAAACCCTTTTAATGTATAAACATTTAATTGAAAAACAAAAGCCGGAACTCGACATTTTATATATTGCCGATTCTAGCACGAACTTTCCGTTAAAAAAACACTGCATTGATTTACATCTGGATTTCTTTGCTGCAAATGAACATAACTTTTATCATGATACCTTTTTATATAAAAGAATCATTCCATTTTTAAAAGAAAATGCTGACCTGATTGGAACTTATTTTTATTTTTCTCATGCACAAAAATCCATGCGAACCCTGCTTTCCCAGTATCCTGAATGTAGTGCAAATAATTTTTCTCTTTCTTATTTTAAAAACTCACTTGCAGAATCTGGCTTTATCTTAAAAGACTGTGAACCTTTAGATGCTGTAACTGATTCTGGAAACAATCTTGGATTTGGTTTTCATCAAAAAGGAGAAAAAATGTATCTGATGCCTTATTATGCTCAAAAAACCGGCCAGTAGTTTCTGACCGGTTTTTCTTTCCATCCATATTTTTTTCATTCTTAAGCGAAAAACTTCCCTGCTGCCTGAATCAGATACCAGGTATCTTTAATTCCGGCAGTCTCATACGGAGAGTGCATTGCAAGCTGTGGAAGTCCGATATCAACTGCATTTAACGCAACTTTTGTTGTTGAGATATTTCCAAGAGTAGATCCTCCTAAGATATCTGAACGATTCGTAAATACCTGATATGGTACATCTGCTTTTTTGCAGATATCTTTAAACATTGCTGCTGAAACCGCATCCGTACAATATTTCTGGTTTGCAGAATATTTAATTACAATTCCTTCATTCAGATATGGACGGTTTACCGGATCCGCCACATCACTGTAATTTGGATGAACGGCATGTGCATTATCTGCGGATAACATAAAGCTCTTTGCAAGATTTCTGACATAATCTTCATAAGAATATTCCATACATTCATTGATTCTTACCAGTACATCATACAGGAAAGTAGACGCTGCTCCCTGTTTTGTTCCACTGCCGACTTCTTCATTGTCTAATACACAGTGTACGGCCAGATGTGCTTTTTTCTCACCTTTTAAGAATCCTTTCAAAGAAGCAAACGCACACTGTAAGTCATCCAGTCTGGAAGAAGAAACAAACTCTTCCTTTGCTCCCCAGATTGTTCCTTTTACACGATTGTATAGGAATAAATCATGTGCTAAGATATCATCTTCCTTTACTCCTGCTGTTTCTGCAATTGTTTTCATAAATGTATCTTTAGAATCAATATCTCCGTAAAGCGGAAGCATATCTTTCTGTGCATTGTATTTATAACCGTCATTTACTTCACGATTCATATGGATTGCCAGATTTGGAAGCATCAATAAATCCCGGTCTACATTTACCAGTTTTGTGACAAATTCATCGTTTTCGTTTACAATAATTCTTCCGGCTACCGAAAGTGGACGATCGAACCATGGAGAACAAATCATTCCACCATAACGTTCTACATTTAATTTTACATATTTTTTATCTACCTGCATTTCCGGATTTTCTTTAATTTTAAAAGTTGGAGAATCGCTATGACTTGCCATGATTCGGTAACCTGAAAATTCGTCTTCCGGCATTACAAATGCAATGATAGAAGAATCATTTCTTGTCACATAATACTTTCCACCTTTTTTTAATTCCCATTTATCTGCTTCTTTGATTTCTTCAAATCCTTCCATATCAAGCATATCTTTCATGGTTTTTACAGCATGAAAGCAACTCGGGCTTTTTTCAATAAATTCAAGTAATTCTTTTGCTGTTTCTTTATACATTTTTTCTTCCTCCTGGAAATCAGAAAAGCCATGAAACTTCCCTGCAAATTCCTGCACACAGCAAGACTTTCACGCAGAAATCTCATGGCTTTCCGTAAATAAAATTTATTTTTTATTTGTACGTCTTGCAATCATCGGCATGATAAAGCCAAGTCCAATTAGTACAAATGGTGTTACAATATTTAAGATAAGCTGGAATCTGTCTTCGGAATAGATACCCATAATACATGCAAATGCTGTAAATAAGAAGCACCATCCACCAAATATCATACCAACTGTCTTATTCTTTACAAAATGATACTGAGCCGGGAATTTATCTCCTGCTTTTTTCAGTGCAATATATGCTACAAATACCCAAAGATAACGGAGTGGCATACAAACAGAGTTTACTTTTACCAGCCAGCGAACCAGTGTATCCACACTGTCAATACCAAATGCCGGTACAATAATCAGAATGGAAACGATTACCATAACTAGTTTATGTCCATTTGTGTAAGTACCATATTCATTTTGTTTAAACATTGCTTTTGGAATATAATTTTCATCTGCACAATCCAGCAGCATACGAAGCGGTGCATCAATTGAAATAATCAATACCGTAAACTGTCCGATTAAGTTACAGATTGCATATACCACTACAAAGAAGTTGCCCAATCCATAATACTGACCTAATGTCTGGAATGCGTAATAAGCACCATTTGTCATAAGGTCTTCCGGAATATTATTGGAATCAAACATCATACCCATTGCGATTGTTCCAAGCATTGCGCACACAGCAACCATAATTGCCAGTGCAATCATACCCTTCGGGAAATCTCTTGCTGGGTCTTTTGTCTTATTAACATATGGAGAAATTTTCTCACATCCACCTACTGCGAACACCAGAATGGATAAATTTAATAAAAACTTCATATCAAAAGATGGCATGAATGTTTTCATAGACCAGTCAATATCTAACACATTTGCATTTGTAATCGCCGGTGCTGCCATCATCATTACGATGAATAATAGGGACATGATAAACATCGTAGAGCCTGCCAACGTAGACAGTTTCTTTAATACATTGATGCCTCTTGACGCTACCCATATTGCAAATAAGAACAGTACCAGACATGCAATCTGAAGCACTTTTGTATTTACAGAACTAATACGGTTATCTCTAAAAATTGCCCAACTAGCTGCGATAAAAGATGCATTTGGCTTCTGAGAAATGTACGGCATATGTACAACCCAATATGTCCAACCTGCAAAATAAGCAACTTTCGGACCAATTGTCTCATGCACCCAAGAACTCACACCACCACCTGCATCTTTGAATGCACTTCCCAATTCACCAACCATAAGTGCATATGGCACAAAGTAAATCGCAAAGATAATCACCCACGAAATAATTGCTTTTAAGCCGCCATACTCAGAAAAACCATTGATGACATTACCAAATGCCCAAACTGTGGAGAATGCCATAAAAGCAAGACTGTACCAAAGAATTTTTTTGTCACTTCCACCTTGTTTCATTGTTACTTTCCCTTTCTTTAACTATACTTTGCTATTCTGTTTTTAATAACAACAGTTTCAATACAACATAAATAATTATACATTCAAAGCTGTCAAAAAAGTGACAAACTTTCCTACTTTTCGTCAAGAAGTTCCATGGCAATCTTTTCCGGTTTAATCGGCATCTCTTCTACACGAAGACCGACTGCATTGTAAACTGCATTGGCGATTGCCGGACACGGAGTATCAATTACAATTTCCCCGATTGATTTTGCACCAAACGGATGACTCTTTTCATAACTCGGCTTAAATTCAACCCGAATTTTTCCAACATCGAGACGACTTGGAATCTTATACTGCATAAGAGAATTATTCGCCATTGCACCTTTCTCAGTATACTGGATATCTTCAAATAACGCCATACCAATTCCCTGTGCAATTCCTCCTTCGGTCTGCACTCTCGCCAAATTTGGATTAATCGGTGTACCACAGTCTACTACTGCAACATAATCAATCACTTCTACACTTCCAGTTTCTTTATCAATCTCAACTTCTGCTATTCCAACCATGTAAGGCGGCGGTGAAATCTCAGCTCCGCAGTTTTCTGTCACCTGAAGCGCATCATTATTTCCAAATGTACCTCGAACTCCGATTTCCGGAAGGGTTACTTTTGCAGATTGATCTTTCTTTTCTACGCATTTTCCATTAAAGGTTACTTCATCCGGTTCTGCTTCTAACATGGAAGCACCCATTTTAATCACTTTTTCTTTTAAATTTTCTGCTGCTTTTGCTACCGCTTTTCCGGTAATATAAGTTGTTGCAGAAGCATAAGAGCCGGAATCATACGGAGAAATATCGGTATCTACACCAAACGGGATGACATTATCTAAATCGGTTTCTAAAATATCCGCTGCCATCTGCGATAAAATGGTATCACAGCCGGTTCCCATATCCGTCGCACCAAGTCCCAGCGTATAAGAACCATCCTCATTTAATTTTAAAGTTGCACCACCGACATCAACTTTGAAAATTGCGGAACCCTGCATTGCCATGGCTACACCAACACCTCTGACTTTTCCATTTGGAAGTTCTTTTCTCGGATACTTTTCATCCCAACCAATCATTTCTTTGGCACGTTCCATACATTGATCCAAAGTACAGCTTGTAGCAGTCGGAGAACCATCATAAGCAATAAATGGATCCCCTTCACGAATCATATTTTTCTCACGAATCAAAGTCGGATCCATGCCCATCTTTTCTGCCAGTTCACTAACTGCGGATTCCAGTGCAAAGATTCCCTGTGTCGCTCCATAACCACGATATGCACCTGCCGCCATACGGTTTGTATAGACTACATCATATCCAAAACGATATGCCTCTGTATTTCGATATAAACCAATTGACTTATGTCCGGACAAAGCAACTGTTGTCGGTCCATGTTCTCCAAATGCACCAGTATTCGATAAAGTAAATAAATCAATTGCCAGAATTTTTCCATCTTCATCTGCACCGACTTTTACTTTTATTTCCATTTCATGACGCGGAGACGAACAAATCTGAGATTCATAGCGAGTGTAAACCAATTTTGCCGGTCTTCCGGTCTTAATTGTCACAATTGCCGGATAAACTTCTGTTACCAGGGTCTGCTTTGCTCCAAAGCCACCACCAATACGCGGTTTAATGACTCTTACTTTAGAAGCGCCAATTCCAAGTGCACGACCTAAAATTCTTCTTACATGGAATGGAACCTGCGTGGAAGAAACGATTACAAGACGTCCAAAATGTTCCAGATAAGTATAACTGCGGAAAGTTTCCATCATTGCCTGCTGATTTGCTTTTGTATGATAAGTTTTCTCTACAACGTATTTACACTTTGCGAATGTCTCTTCCAAATTTCCCATGCCTTCTTCTGAAGAAGCACAGAGATTTCTTTTATTATCTGCCCCAACCGGAAATCTGGATTCCCAGTTATCTTCCGGATGAATCAAAATTTTATTATCTTTTGCATCATGAAAATCTAAAATAGCATCCAATACCTGATATTTTACTTTTATGATTTTAAGCGCCTTATCAACTGCCGCTTCGGTTTCTCCGGCAACAATTGCTACGGCATCTCCGACAAAACGCACTCTCTGGTCTAAAATCAGACGGTCATACGGACTAAATTCCGGATAAGTCTGACCTGCCATTGTAAAACGATCCTGTGGTACATCTTTATAGGTAAGAATGCAAGCGATTCCAGGTACTTTCATTGCTGCATCTGTTTTAATTTCTTCGATTAACGCATGCGCATGCGGACTTCTTAAAATTTTAACAATTAAACAGTCCTTCGGTGCAAGGTCATCTGTGTAGACCGGCTGTCCGGTTACCAATGCTTCCGCATCTTTTTTTCTGACTCCGCTATTTACATATTTCATTAGGCTTCTCCTTTCTCTGCTTTTTTATGTTTCAAAAATTTCAAAATACTTCTGGTCTGTCCCATAAATCCAGAACAACGGCACAGGTTACCAGCCAGATATTCGTTAATCTGCTCTTCTGTCGGATTTTCCAGCTCTTTTAACATTGCAAAGATATTCATAATAAATCCCGGATTACAAAAGCCACACTGTTCTGCACCTTCGTCTGCTAAAAAGCCACCAAACTCTTTGGCTTCTTCCTGCATTCCTTCTAACGTTACAATCTTTTTGCCATCCGCTCTGGCTGCAAGCATACTACAAGATAAGACCGGCTTTTCGTCCATAAGTACCGTGCACAGTCCACAATTTGCGGTTTCACAACCTCTTTTTACACTATAACATCCTTTTTGTCTTAATAAATCTAATAATAATAAATCCGGTGCGATTTCTTCCTGTACTTTTTTTCCATTTAAAAAGAAATTAATTTTCATTTGCATCTCCTTCCACCTGTACAAGTGCTCTCTTTGTCAGTACCTTTACTAAATGGCTTCGGTATTCGGCAGATGCTCTCATATTGCTGCCGGTCGGAACCAGTTTCTGCACTTCTTCTGCCAGTGCCTCTACTTCTTCTACTTTAAATTTAAAAGAAGATTCTAACTCTTTTTCAATCAACATTGCTTTTTGAGGTCTTGCTCCAATTACGATTCTGACTTTCTTTTCTTCTAATCCAACTGCACAAGTCAGCACCGGAAAATCAGTCGCTGAATTTCTCTGACTTAAATACACCGTATGCATCGGTACTTTTTTTACAATAATGCGTACCAGAATATCCCTGTCTTTCTTCATCTGGGCAAATTCCTTCATTGGAATAATTCCACCCTTATAAAGTTCTACATAAGAATCCATCGCCAGAAACATAGTCAGTACATCGGAAAAACCATATCTCCCAAAAATACTTCCACCAACTGTTGCACAGTTACGGAACTGAACTCCTACGATATGTCTTACACTTTCACGCATTGCTCCATTTGTATAATCAGCCAGTCCTTTATGAAGCTCCAGACTGCGAAGTGAAGTCATACAACCGATTCTAAATTCATTTTCATCTTCCTCAATAGTATCAAGACCTAAACCGGATAAATCAATCGCCATGCTTACATTTCGATTTCCCATCTTTAACCAGACCATACCGCCGATAAGACAGGCTGTTCTTTTCTGATTTAACTGATATGCCTCTTCGAGACTTTCTACCTTTGTATACTCTTTTATTTTCAGCATAATAATCCTTTCCATAAAATTATTTGAGTCATTTGATTTTATACAGGAAAAAAGAGTCTGAAATTCAGACTCTCTCCCAAGTAACATTGTCAGTAACCTTGCTCTTCTTTTATGAGTATAGCATAGCAAATGGCACAAATGCAACCCAGTTTTTTTAACATTTTCAGTCATTGACATTTTTCGTAAATCCTATACAATATACAATAGGGTATAAAAGGAGGATAACTTGAGTGTTAAAAAATAAAAAACAGATATTACTAATTGGATTTTCTGTCTTATTGCTGCTTATTGTTTTGATTTTCGCTTTGACTTTTAAAACTTCAGCCGAAAAAGAACGCGAGGAACAAGCTTCTCTTGATGCGGTCTCTGCATCTATTGATGGAACTGTTACAGCAATTACAGGAAAAACGATTACTATTTCAACATCCGATGGTGATTCTATTACTTTTAATATGCAAAAAGTAGAACTCGACTGCAACAGCGGTGTTATTCCGGGAAACAATGTAACTTTGATTTATGTAGGTGCACGTAATGGAACAGATACCAGTAACGTACGGCTGAGAAAAATCATTACAACCGATGATAACTCAGACCTTTTATCAGCAAAACTCAAACAGACAGAAGAGGAAGACCAAGAAGAGGAAGACACAACTTCCACTTCCAGTTCTCCAGGATATGATAAACCAGGAGCAGATGTCGATGTTGAATTGACAAAAGAAAATGTTACTGCTCTTTACAATGTAAATGTCCGTGCAGACGCCGACGGAGATGCACAGGTCATTGGAGCACTTGACCCAGATACAACTGTAACAAGAACCGGTATCTGCAGTAATGGCTGGAGCCGTATCGAATATGACGGTCAGACTGGTTATGTGTGGGGTGAATATTTAGAAGCGGATGAATCTGATTCTTCCTCAAATTCATCTTCATCTGATAGCTCAAGCAGTTCTGATTCCAAAAAAAGCAGTAGTTCAAGTTCTAAAAAATCAAAGAAATCAAGCTCATCTAATGAGTAATACAAAAAGAAGCTCAAGAACAATCATCGTTCAAGAGCTTCTTTTTTATTCATCTAAAACTATAAAATTTCAATTCCAGCTTTTTCACAAGCTTCTAATGTATGTTCATCCCAGATACTCGCCTGTACTTCACCTACATGTGCTTTCTGAAGCAAAAGCATGCAAATTCTGGACTGACCGATACCACCACCGATTGTCAGCGGAAGTTCATTATTTAACAGCATTTTGTGGAATGTCAGATTTCTTCTTTCATCACATCCTGCTTTTGTCAGCTGTTCATCCAGAGTTTTTGCATCTACACGGATACCCATAGAAGATACCTCTAACGCACACTGAAGCGGTTCATGCCAGAATAACAAATCTCCGTTTAATTTCCAGTCATCGTAGTCCGGTGCTCTTCCATCGTGACGTTCTCCGGATTTTAATAAATCACCAATCTGCATAATAAATACTGTCTTTTTCTCTTTGACGAAAGCATTTTCTCTTTCCTTTGGAGTCAGATTCGGATATAAATCTTCCAATTCCTGGGAGGTAATAAAAGTGATGTCTCTGCAAAGTTCTGTATGCAGATTTTCATACTGATATTTTACTTCGTCTAATGCATTACAGATAGCTTCTACAATACGTGTAACCGTATTTTTCAGATAATCCATATTTCTGTCTTCTGCTGTGATGATTTTTTCCCAGTCCCACTGGTCTACATAAGCAGAATGTAAATTATCTAATTCCTCATCTCTTCTGATTGCGTTCATATCACAAAGAATTCCCTTACCCGGATGGAAATTATAACGATATAAAGCCATACGTTTCCATTTTGCAAGAGAATGTACCACCTGTGCTTCCATCTTTGCATCTGGAATATCAAATGTGACTGGTCTTTCCACACCATTTAAATCATCATTCAATCCAGACGCCGGGTCTACGAATAAAGGTGCTGTTACTCTTTTTAATTTTAACGCCATGCAGAGTTTTTTCTGCATCAGATTTTTAATCATACCGATTGCTTCCTGTGTCTCATAAGTTGAAAGGCAGGATTTATAACCTTCTGGTATTATTACTGTTCCCATTCTATTGTCCTCCACTTTTCCAAGAATGTTATCATTTTAGTACAAAATACAATTCTTGTAAAGACAATAGGGACGGCGTTTTCCGATTTTTTATGTTAGCCATATTAATATTGCACTTATTATTAAAATAGCAGCCACAATTAACGAATTTTTTCTTCTATTTGATTCACCGTAATCTCTTACCAATACACACGCTCCCGCACTAATACTCATTAATAATATTACGCGCTTTCGGATTATTGGATTTATTTCTCCTACTGCAATCATGCCAATGGCAATTAGCACCAAAATCCACGTAAGATTTCTTAAATATTTGTACCCTCTAATATCCATTAGATCACTCCAATCAAATCTGTACGAGCTGCATTACTGTAAAAATAATATTTGTGATACATACGTGGTCTTCCACCCACTAACTCATCTGTATAATAGGTAATATCCGTATAATAAACAGTTGGAAGAGAACGACTTATTATTACATTTGCAATAGTAATTGCCGCTGCTGCTCCAGCAGAGCCAACAACTGCTACAATCGCAGCTACAACCGCTGCCGTATCACTTAAATCTGCATTTAATGTACCATTTCTACGTGATAATTCATGAGAAGCATATAAGCTGATTCCTACTTCAGAATTTCCAATATTTTTTCCATCTAATATTAAGTTACCACTTTGTTTATTATAATCAATTACGTGCTCAACTCCATTTTTGTTATAGCTAACTCTTCTCAAAATTTCATTTTCATATATATTATACGTTATTTCTTCACTATCTATTTTAGTTTCTATTGATTCATCAAAAATCAAATCATTTTCGGCTTTTACAGGAAAAACAGCTACATTTACAATTGATATGATAGCAATTAAACAAATACTCAAAATTTTCTCATATAATTCCTCCTTATATATCTAAAATAGTTTTTTATAATAATATTATACTGTTCATTGGACCTTCCTCTTTTTTCTTTATATTTGTTTAATCTTTTCGTATTTTCTGATATTTTATCATTTGTAATATTTTTTTCTTTATTTTAACATTTTTTTATTGTTTTTTTCAATCTTTTATTATATAAATATTATCTTTTTATAAAAAATACACAAATATAAATTATCCCTCTTAGGCAGTTTTACATACAAAAAAAGAACCCTTTCGGATTCTTCTTCATGTTTTTCTTAAACATGTACCTTCAAAACTACATATACAAAACCGAAACCATGCAGACACTTGCCGCTCCACTGATTTCTCAGCTTCTGGTCAAGCCCTCGACCGATTAGTAGCAGTCAGCTCCATACATTGCTGCACTTCCACCTCTGC
>JABLTR010058737.1_pt1 | contig 48463 bp, 49 predicted proteins | sample 7160071 | NCBI WGS metagenome assembly JABLTR01 (sample SAMN14651230, study PRJNA627086) | human gut metagenome | isolation source: feces | host: Homo sapiens | reverse complement strand
TCTTGTAGGAAATAACGTGTATATGGATTTGGATATGTTGTGCCGGAAAATTCAGTTTAAGCGTACCCATTCCCCTGTGGAGCGTAGTGAAATCCAGTGGAAAATACAACGCTATAAAAATAAACTGAAACCGGACTATGCAGGTAAGGTTTGTTTAGAAATAGTGCAGTGCGTTTTCAGTCTGCCGGAAGGAGCAGCGGAGAAGTACCAGATTGTATATGATGGACAGAAAACCTATGCTTTTGCCATGTCAAATAAGTATATTCTGGGACTTTTTACTCATTGTGAAGCCGCAAGAAAATCTGCTGTGGAGGACGGTGTGGAGTTTGTACATCTGCCGGAGAATGAACAGAAAATCGTCAGTCTTGAAAATGTGAGGAATGTGTTGTTTCAGGCATTGCTGCTTGATAATGTTACGGTGGAGAATGGTCTGTTCCATGCACAGATGTGTACGGTTATGCTGTTGAAATAAATGTACCGGAAATATTTGATACAGGCATAAATTTTGTTATAATGGCTTTGAACAGAATTTGTCCGAAAGAGGGATTGTATGAAACCAAATCATCATTCACTGGCATATAAACAGCAGAAACAGCCGAATAAGACCTATAAGGATTTAAAACAGAAGCAGAAGATGAAAATAGCAGACTGGATGTTTCGGGAAACCTGCATTTTCTATAAGGAAAATGGAGAGATACCAAATGAGGAGGTAGCAAAGCAGATTATTGACCGGATTTATGAAAAACTGAAATCTCTTGCAATCTGGGTTCCGTATGAAGAGGTTTACCGAGCATATCTTTTAAAATTGCCACGATATGAGCTTCGTATTGCGGAAAATGGGATACCGGAAGAAAAGCCGCCGAAGGAGAAAAAGGAGGATGTGCCGAAAAAGAAAAAGGGAAGCAGTAATAAGCGGTGTCCGGTATGCGGCAGGAGAATGAAACAGCAGTTTATTGGTTTGCAGCATTGCAAATGTGGAATGAGCTGGAAAAAGGACATCGGCTTTTTTGAGCGAACCGGAGATATGGTGTTTGCCTTGGAGCGGAGAAAAATAGGAAATAAACAAAAACAGTGCCCTGTCATTCGATATAAGGAATAGGGCATGGAAAAACAGAAAACAGCGTCAGGGCAGTTATGAGTCGAAAGATTTGTAGCTGCCCTTTTTTATTGCTTTTGGACACGATGTCCAGAAGCGGAAAGGAGAATTATGATGTACTCGGCAGAGAGCTGGTGTTAGAGTATGAACTTCGGCTTTTGCCGGATGATGAATGTATTATTTTTTGTGCGTGGGGAAAATCCAATCCGGGATAAAAAGTGGTTTCCGTGGGAGCATGAACAGTACTTAGAAGCCAGAAAGTGTGGCATTTTTAATTCCAAAGAGCAACAAGAAAAGCAGAAAAAACGATGGAAGGAAAGTGAAAGGTTATTTGTTAAATAAATATAACATATTTGCAATATAGACCGATAAAATAAGTAGAATGTAAATCGTTCTCGGCGCAGCTTTTTTTGTGTCATTGGATGATTTTCATGAATTACCGCTTTTGTAAAAAGGATATAAGCATCACAGAAGAAAAGAATTAAAATGGAGTAAACGCTTATTGAATTCCAAATTTAGTTAAAAAAATACTACTAATACCAACAAATGTACTGATGACCAAACATAACCAATGATAGGGAGCATGATAACCACCTAGATGAATGCGGATGGACAAAAAAGAAATGAGCCATATGAATACGGGCCATCCCTGATGTAGTGGTATCGCAATGCCAAATAATAAAAAATTGCCTATGGTTTCATTAATGAAACATTCGGTCCCATAAATGTTTACGTCGCGTTTTTTTTGAGCTGAACCGTATTTTGATAAGGAATCCACTATTTTTATGGCGATATTATGTATCATAGTTTATATATCAAGTAGCGTTGAAAAGACTTCACGAACATGCTCCAAATAGCTTTCCGACACAGGATAAATAGAATTGTCGGAAAGAGTGATGTCTTTATTGGTTAATCGCATAACTTTATTCATGTTGACAATAACTGTTCGATGGCAACGGACAAATTCTTTAGGTAGTTGATTTTGTAGATTTTTTAATGTGATTTTTTGACGAAAAAAAACCTGATTATCATTGGGTTGGGTTATTATATCTACATAGTGCCGAAAAGAGGTAAAAGCCAATATTTTGTTGTAGGGTATTTTTACTGTTTCAGTTTTTGTTTTGTACACGTGATAAGACCCCTGCATGTTTCTCAAAATGGGTTTCATACATTGTTCAAGTTTGTTCTGACTAATTGGCTTTAACAAATAATCCAAAGCCTGAACATGATACCTGTCAAAGACATATTCGGAAAAAGCAGTCAGAAAAATGATATTGCCGCAAAACCCATCCTTTCGTAATTGTTTTGCAATGTCCATTCCATTTGCCGATCCTAATTCAATGTCAATAAAAAAAGTTCGTCTTCGTCATATTCTTTTTCTGAAAAATCCTTGTCATTAAAATAGTGACGTATAGATGTGGAAATATTATTTTGCTTACCCCACTTTTCCAGCAATTGTTTTAATTGCGCAGCATGAGTTGCTTCATCTTCTAAAATTGTTACATTTAATTTCATAATGATTTACCCCTCTCTGTAAGTAATGGAATATATACATCAGCAGTAAAAGAATCTTTTTCGGCTGTTATATTGCAAAAGCCAGAATTTCTTTCGGCAATTTCTCTAACATTTGTCAAACCTTTACCATGATTTTTCTGATCTGTTTTTGTGCTGTCCAGTTGACCATTAAGCTTGTATCGATAGTTTCCAGAGGAACTATTCTCTACATGAATATGATACATGCTCCGCTGTGGTTTAAGAAAAACATTGATTTGAGGATGGGTATCCGTCTTTCGTTCTATCTTGGTACAGGCCTCTATTGAATTGTCTAGGAGATTGCCTAAAATCCCCGTGATTTCAATATCATTGATAGGAAAATGCTCAGGGAGAATAACAGAATACATAAACGATATACCCTCTGACTGTGCAATCGCGTACTTATTGGTTAAAATTGCATCAATGACAGGATGACCTGTACTTACAATTGGGAAAGATTGCGGGAGGGACTCGCGTTGCTCGGATACATATTGGCTGAGTTGGTGATAGGACCCTGCTTTGATTAGTTCATGGATCACGGCTAAATGGTTCGAGTAGTCGTGTTTCCATTTTTGCAGACTCTTTGCGGATTGGAGAATAGTTTTGCTTCGTTCTCTATTTTTTTCATACATATGTATTTGTTCTGCCAATTTAATGTTTTCTTGATATGATTTACTGATAATTTGGATTAGAAATAACATAGCGAGGAAAACGAAAAGAATAAAAATGCTGATGCTGTTAAGTTGTATCCGGTATTTCATAGGTAATTTGTCAGTATCAAGTTCAACGATTATATTCAGGAAAAACGTGGACACAAATAAGGCAATAACAGTAGTTATTACCACAAAAACATCAAATTTTTTTGGTAAAGAAGAAATGTCATTCAGGATATGCAAGAAAGCAATCATGAAAAGGAATATAAATAACAAAAACAGCAAGGTTGATACGACACGATTATCACCTAAAAAGTCAAAAGAAGAAAGGTTACTGGCAGAAACGATAAGCGCAATTGTATATGTAATCTGATCTGCGAATATACTCATAAAACTTGGAAGGCAGCAGGTAAAAGTTTTTTCAGAGAATGTATTTCTAAAACATAGAAATATAAATATCATTCGAAAAAGAAAAAGGGCGAGCAGAGTTGCAGTAGTGTTGATTTGATAAAAATTGCAATAAGAAACTAAGATGCTTGAAAAAAGCACAAAACTAGTAAACAGAGCTATATAATATTTAGAATTTCTTAATGTAAGACGATGAAACAGTAAATAAGCAACGATCGTATTTTCTATGATGTTTACAAATATTTCCCAAAGATAAATTGACAACATAAAGCCTCCCAATATAATGCCACTAAAAACAAATTGTGCGTCATTATATCATAATAAGGTCAAAATGTCAAATTACACATATCGAGAATTCAGCAATTCAGGAACTGATAAGGGGGATTCGTGCACGGTGCATTGACGTAGAATAAAAACAAATATATTATCATTTGTAAAAGTAAGCATAGTTTGCTTATATAGTAAAATGAGATTTCTAATGATTTATTCGATACAAATTATGAACTTTATAAATAGGAGGCTCTGTCATGACAGATATAATCAGGCTGAAACAACAGGAAGCAGTGTTACGATTACTTTTTCAAAATGAGCACAAGGATGTCGAAAAGCGGCTGCGTGCACAAAAGAATGTGGCTACGAAACGAGATTGTTTAACGATTAGTTCGGAAGCAATGGAAATTCAAAAGACAGCTCAGATTTAACCAGAGAAGAAAGAAGTATTGGGTATCGAAATGAAATGTCTATGTTAAAAAGAGGAAAAGTGGTAGGTGCGAATATGCTTGACTCGGTATTTCGGATAAACAATTTGACGCTTGAATATGATGAAATAAATGCTTCTCAAATTTCTTACTATAGACAGTTGTGTGATGCACAGCTCAATTTTATTTTTTCAAAAAATAAAATTGAAGTAGGAGAAGCCTCACAGTACATTTTTCGGGTAGATCCTTACAGTTATTACATTTCCGTTGATTGTGAGGATGCTGCTCATGGTACTCAGATAAGTAATAAATTGAGTGTTCATAAAACTTGGGCTTATAGAGAGGTGTACAGATACACAGGTTATCAATTGCATGAGTAAAAGGAAGAGAATGGCACATATTACACAGAAGATGGGACAGATATAAAAACGGTGATCCGTGAGGAAGTATGGAAAGATCCAATTTTTCCGTATGAGGCAAAAGAGGATTATGCACAGGCTGTCTGTGGCTGTATTCAGGAAGTGGCAGAGTGGGGCTGGCAAAATGTGCCGGATATGGTGTTATCTATTGGATACTCATCTGCTGGTTTACATGATCTGGGGCAGGATATTTCTTTTGATTATGGAAGTGTGTGGTATAAACAATATCTGGATAATTATCAATATTCCGTGTTGGCAACATATTGAAGAAACATTAATTTGAAAAACAGTTGTTTGGCTTTTTAAGCAACTGTTTTTTTATCTTCCTTTTATCTCTTCAAATGAAAACTGAGATCCCCGCCTGAGAGGAAATCTCGGTTACAAACAGAATAACAGATGACAGTGAAATTGGCAGTACAAAGACAGGGGGCAGGATTTCCCCTGTCTTTTGTGTTATAGTGGAGGCACACTGGCAGGCAACGGAAAAAATATCCCAGTCACGGAGTAGCATCCTCTCGAAAGAAGAGAGATTGCATGGCTGAGGAACTATCATGATTATGGGGTATACATGGAAAAATTCTTTACATAGATTTCGTGCACTGAAAAGGGGTGTTCGTGCACTGGGTGTTAACAGAGGAGAAAAATCTGCCGAATTCACTTGTAGAAATAGATATTGGTGACTAATATATGTAAGGTCATGGAATTTGTTGAAAAGGAGGATACAACAATGGAAAAAAGCATGGGGATTTCTATACCATCAGTAAATAGTTCAATTGTTAGTTATGAACAGTCGCAAGTTACAAATGTAAATAATAAAGGAGGGAAAACGGTAGATTCTTCAAAGAAAGCGGGAAAGCACTGGTGGCAATGCAGCGAAAAAGAAAGTAAGTTGTTGCAATGTCGTGTCAAAGACAGTGTTCAGCGCAAAGAGTATCTTACTGCTTTTTATCAGGAAAAGATTTCTGATGTTGAATTGGACGCGGCAATATCAAATACGATACGTAATGCATATGAAGAAGCCGTTTCTGGCGGCTGGCTGGATAAAGATAACGAGAAAGAATTTTTAAATAAAATGTATTGTGATTTAACAATACAAACGGTGCAGGCAGCTGTGTCTAGTAACATTGATGAAGGTAGGGCACTTAATCAGCAAAATGCAGTAAATGCGCAGGATAGTAAGTTTGTGTATTACAATGCAAAATTTTATCATTCCTGTGAGAAGGTAAAGGAGGTTCTCAGGGATTGTTTAGATAGGTTTTCAGAGAAACTGGGAATTGAGAATCTTGACAAAGAAAAGTATTTATCCGAAAACGTGAAAAATGGTGATGATTTTAATGCAGTTTGGAGTGGAAGTTATGAAAGTTTGAATGGGCATTACAATCATTGTGAGATGATAAATACGGAAGCTGTACCTCCAGAGGAATTTTCCTTTTATTATCAAGTGGAGTATTCTAATATCCATAAAAATTTTAAAGAGTACGATTATGAAGAGCGTCACTGTTTGCTCGTTAATGGAGAGAATTCTGTTGTTAAAGAAGAGTTCAGAATGAAAGATGATACGATGTTGAATCGAAAACCTTTTAATAATCTTTTAGATTATGTAAAAAGTAAATATTTAGAACAGGATCATTTGTGGAAAGAACTGCATTATTTGAAAAATTTTAAAATATATTCTTTGCTAAATCACTAGATGTTTGTCTACAAGAAATTTTGAATTGCTAAATGTATCAGTGCAGAGACGGGTATTACTAATATAACATTTGATTCGATAGTTGATCATATAATCCTTATTGTATAATCGAAAGAAATGTGGCATAATATAATATAGAATTGCGGCGGACGTCTGCGGACTATGCCTAAGGGAGTCGGATGCGTCTGGCTTCCTTTTAATTTTGGCAACATTTATTTTATTCCTTCGACGGATGCGTATGTGGAGCATGAATATACAATTGCTAGAAATCATTTAATGCTGACCAGCGAGCATACTGTGAAAGATATTGAACAACATTGACGAACAATCTTAAATATGCTACAGTAACATTGATATTAGCAAAATGCTTGATCCACGCTTGTTAGGGAAAATTTATTTCCAACAGGCGTGTTTTTATTTTGAGGAAGGAGAAAAAATGAGTTATAAGTATATGCGAATACAAGGTAGAGAAGATTCTTATATTACCAGGTATCCTAAAGGGATTTTTAGCCTTTGTTGGAATCTTGTAAATGCAGGGGTCATGGATGAAAGCGAAAAAGAGATGTTTGTGTGTATTGATGACTGGTTTAAGAGTCACTTACCAGAGCCTGAACCATGTGTAAAAAGGGAAAAAGTTATTACTTTTTTTAAATGTGATACTACAAGGCAAATGTACGAAAAATTGAGGCCGGCAATACATTTGTTAGATAAATATAATAGGGCATACGATGTTGTCTATACAAATTTTGTAGGTGAAATTGTGTATGAAGATAAATGGCAGATTGCAGTTAAAGTGGAAGAGGGCAGAATGATTTAAAGTAATTTAACGCTGCAGAAATGGAGAAGAATATGGAGTATAAAAGTTTACTGGAAACAACTCAAAATACAAGAGATTTGGGAGGCTATGAAACCTGTTATGGAAGAAAAACAAAGAGTTTTTCGGTTCTTAGGAGTGACAGGCAGGGATATGCAAGCGATAGAGATAAAAAATTTCTTGTCAACCATGATATTACAACAGTGATAGATATGCGAACGGAAGAAGATGTAAAGAAAAAGCCAAGTAGTTTAACAAATGTTAAAGGAATGACATATTATAACTTCCCCGTTTATGAAGGAAGTAAGGTGCCAAATTCAGTAGAAGAGGTACCCTTTAGCTTTCTGAAAATTGCAGAAGAACCAAATATGAAAGCCATTTTTGAATGTATTGCGAATGCGCCGCAAGGAGTTATTTTTAATTGCTCTGCCGGAAAAGATAGAAGTGGTGTCGTTTCTGCTATTTTGCTCTTATTTGCCGGGGCGAAAGATGAGGATATTATTGAGAATTATGTAGTTACAAAATATTATATTAAACAAAGACTTGAGTATATTAAGCAGAATTCAGATATTGATATGGCGATTGTAACGCCAAACAAATATTTTATGGAAATGTTTTTGAAGATGTTTCGAGAAAAATATGGAGATGTATCCAATTATTTTCAGAGTATTGGAATGGATAGAGAATGTATGGATAGGTTAAAAGAGAAATTTGTCTAATGTTGCATGGGGTATGGTGCTGTGATAGAATAAAAAAGAACATTTTCCTATAAATCAGTAGAAAGGAAAGAGGGATATGAGTGACAAACGATTTGCGCTGCTGATTGATTCAGACAACATATCAGCAAAATACATTGACAGTATTCTGGATGAAATGACAAGGCATGGGGTGGCAACGTATCGACGTATTTACGGCGATTTTACTGACTACCACATGAACAAATGGAAAAGTGAGCTGGCGGAGCGGTCGATTACGCCGATTCAGCAGTTTCGCAATACGACAGGGAAAAATGCGACGGATTCGGCACTGATTATTGATGCGATGGACATTTTGTATGCAGGAAATGTAGAAGGATTCTGCATTGTGTCATCGGACGGTGACTTTACAAGATTAGCGAGCCGTCTGCGGGAATCCGGCATGGAAGTGATTGGCATGGGCGAGAGCAAGACACCAAAATCGTTCCGTGGTGCATGCTCGGTATTTACGAATATTGAGCTTTTACTTGAGGGTGACAAAGAGGAAAATAAGAAAGAAAAGAAAAATGCCGTTTCCAAAAAGAAAATTTCGGATGCTGTTTTGGAAGTTATTACGACAAACGAAAACAATGGAAAAGATACGGGACTTGGTGAAATTGGAAGCGCCCTTGTGAAAAAATATTCCGATTTTGACGTGAGAAATTATGGTTATAGTTCGCTGTCGAGATTTATTGAGGATTTGGATAATTTTGAATTGAAGAGAAATCATACCAGTATTCAGGTAATTCTGAAAAATGATGCCAAAGAAGTGGAACAATTTATGGTTGATACGGTGAAAAAGGCGGGCGTCACAGGAATTGATATTGGACAGCTGGCGCAGAAGGTGTATGACCATTTCCCGAATTTTAAGGTAAAGAAATTGGGATATGCAACGTTTCAGAAACTGGTGCACTCCATCCGTGCACTTCAGGTTGAAAACGTGGGCAATAATCAGAAGAATGTTTATCTGAAAAGATGATGAAATAATTTCCCATTTATGAGCAAATGTGATAGAATAGTATCATTAGGGTTTGGCAGAGGAGCTAAACCAAGGACAAACAACTAGGAGGATGAAAACAGACATGGCGAAACAGAAGATTATGTTAGGAAATGAAGCGATTGCCCGTGGTGCTTATGAAGCCGGGGTAAAAGTATCGGCTGCTTATCCGGGAACACCGAGTACGGAGATTAGCGAGAATCTGGTACAGTATGACGATATTTACTGCGAATGGTCGCCGAACGAGAAAGTTGCTACTGAGGTGGCAATTGGTGCATCCATCAGCGGTGTCCGCGCAATGGCATCGATGAAGCATGTAGGGTTAAATGTGGCGAGTGACCCATTGTATACCGCTTCTTATATTGGAGCAAATGGCGGTCTTATGGTGGTTGTAGCAGATGATCCGGGACTTTACAGTTCCCAGAACGAGCAGGATACCCGTTGTGTAGCACGTGCTGCACTGGTACCGGTATTGGAGCCGTCCGACAGCCAGGAAGCAAAAGATTTTGTCAAAGAAGCTTACCGAATCAGTGAGGAATATGACACACCGGTAATTCTTCGCACGACGACAAGACTGGCACATTCACAGGGCCCTGTTGTATTGGAAGACCGTGTGGAGCCGGAAGATAAACCATATGAGAGAAATCCGGGCAAAAATGTTATGATGCCGGGTAATGCGATTAAGCGTCATCTTCATGTGGAAGACCGCATGAACCGTTTAGAGAAAGATGGTTCTGACTTTGCAATTAACAAAGCAGAATACAACGATACATCCATTGGTTTCATTACCAGTGGTATTCCTTATCAGTATGTGAAGGAAGTATTTCCACAGGCATCTGTGTTAAAACTTGGTATGGTATATCCGCTTCCGAAAAAATTGATTGAAGAGTTTGCAAAAAAAGTAGACAAACTTTACATATTTGAAGAATTGGAGCCGGTAATTGAAGAGCAGGTAAAAGCATGGGGGATTGAGTGTATTGGCAAGGAAATCTTTACCCGTCAGGGTGAGTACAGTGCAAACCTCTTGCGTGAGAAAGTATTAGGACAGAATGTTGAGACAAAACCATATCCGAACCTTCCGGCGCGTCCGCCGATTTTGTGTCCGGGATGCCCGCACAGAAGTACATTCACCGTACTGAACAAATTGAAAATTCACGCAGCCGGTGACATCGGATGTTATACACTTGGTGCGGTAGCTCCGTTAAATGTTATTGATACAACGGTCTGCATGGGTGCCAGCATTTCAACCCTTCATGGTATGGAAATGGCACACGGCAAAGATTACATTAAAAACTGGGTAGCTGTAATTGGTGATTCGACCTTTATGCACACCGGTGTTAATTCGCTGATTAACATGGTTTACAATCAGGGAACCGGAACCGTTATCATCATGGACAACTCCACAACCGGTATGACCGGACATCAGGACCATGCGGCAACCGGAAAAACGCTGCAGGGTGATGTAGTACCGGCAATCAGCATTTACAACTTGTGTAAATCGATTGGCGTAAAAAATGTAACGGAAGTCAATGCATTTGACTTGGCTGCAATGGAGAAGACGATTAAAGAAGAAGTGGCAAAAGATGAAGTTTCCGTAATTATTGCCTGCGCACCATGCGCACTTCTTAAGGGCGTGAAGTTCCCGAATAAGTGTGTGCCGCTTTCGGATAAATGTAAGAAATGCGGTATGTGTTTGAAACCGGGATGTCCGGCACTTACGAAAAACGAAGATGGAACGATTGCAATTGATGAGACGATGTGTAATGGCTGTGGGCTTTGCAAACAGTTGTGTAAGTTTGACGCTATTGATTGTGTGGCACGCTAAGCAAAACGGAGGAATTGATTCATGGAAACAAAAAATATAATGATTGTAGGTGTAGGTGGTCAGGGAACACTCCTTACCAGCCGCATTTTAGGTGGAATTATTAAAGCGGGAGGCTTTGATGTAAAACTGAGCGAGGTTCATGGTATGGCACAGCGAGGCGGAAGCGTTGTTACGTTTGTCCGCTACGGTGAAAAAGTATATGAGCCGATTGTAGAAGAAGGACAGGCAGATGTGCTCATTGCTTTTGAAAAATTAGAGGCAATGCGCTATGCACACTTTTTGAAAAAAGATGGCGTTATGATTGTCAATGACCAGCGCATGGACCCGATGACGGTTGTGACCGGCGTTGCTGAATATCCGGAGAATATTTTGGATACACTGAAAAAAGACCACAAAGTGGTTTCGATTGATGCGATGGATGAGGCGAAAAAACTTGGCAATTCCCGCGTATTTAACACCATTATTATTGGTGTAGCAGCGAAAAATATGGACTTTGACAAACAGCAGTGGTTAGATGTTATTGCAAACACTGTTCCGCCAAAAACCGTTGAAATCAACCAAAAAGCATTTGAGGTAGGTTTTGAAAAATGATAATTGATGCACATACGCACACGTATCCGGAGACGATTGCAAAACGGGCGATTGAAAAGCTTGAGAAAAATTCGGGTACGAAGGCTCACACCAATGGTGTGCAGTCCGGCTTAATGGCGTCGATGAAAGAGGCAGGGATTTCTTATTCCCTGCTTCTTCCTGTCGCTACGTCAAAAAAACAGGTAGATACGATTAATGAAGTGGCAGCAGAAACAAATGCAAAGGCTTTAGAGACCGGGCTTCTTTCGTTTGGCGGAATTCATCCGGAGACCGAGAATGTTTCGGAAGTATTAAACCGTATCAAAGCACTTGGGCTTAAAGGAATCAAAATTCATCCGGATTATCAGGGGACCTTTTTTAATGATATACGGTACAAGCGGATTGTAGAAAAAGCAACAGAATTAGGACTGTATATTACCGTCCATGCCGGCGTAGATATTGGAATGCCGGACCCCGTTCACTGTACGCCTAATCATGTGCTTGAGGTGTTAAAGGACACAGAGTCGGACCACTTGATTCTTGCCCATATGGGCGGATGGCGTTTGTGGAATGAAGTGAAAGAAAAACTGATGGAAAAGCCGCTTTACTTTGACACTTCTTTTTCGGGTGATTATCTGCAAAAAGAGGGTGTTTCGGGAATGCTTACAAAAGAAGCATTTGTCGATTTGATTCATGCGATGGGAAGTGACCGTGTCCTGTTCGGAACGGACAGTCCGTGGAGTGGGCAAAAAGATGCGGTGCAGTGGTTTATGGAAACCGATTTAACAGAGACAGAAAAAAAGAAGATTTTATCTGACAATTTTATTCGAATAATTGGAATTTAAGAGTGACAAAAGACCCACCAATTGTCGGGAGCAGACAAGTTTTGGTGGGTCTTTTTATATGCAGAAAATTTTCTTATAAGAAAATGTATTTCAAAACAAACAATACTGTTAAGATATACATCAAAGGTTTAATTTTCTTAGCTTTTCCACAGCATAAGTTAATTACAACATAAGAAATTACGCCGAGTGCGATACCTTCTGAGATGCTGTACATCAAAGGCATTGCAAGCATAGCAAGGTATGCAGGAACGGCTTCTGTAATATCTTCAAAGTCAATCGAGATGATAGAAGAAATCATCAAAAATCCAACGAAGATTAATGCCGGTGCAGTGGCAAAGGATGGAATTGCTGTAAAAATTGGCGCAAATACGATAGCCAATAAGAACAGCAGACCGGTTACCATTGCAGATAAACCGGTACGTCCACCGGCTGCAACACCAGCGGAGGACTCAACGTAAGTAGTAGTAGTTGATGTTCCGAAAATAGCACCAACCGAAGTTGCGATGGCATCTGCCAAAAGAGCCGGACGGATGCGAGGAAGTTTTCCTTCTTCATCAAGCATATTCGCTTTGGTGGAAACACCAATCAAAGTTCCGAGCGTGTCGAAAATGTCGACAAACAAAAAGGCAAATAAAACAGCGATGAAGTTCAGGATATCAACACCTGAGAAATCAACGTTGAAGCACTGGCCAAATGTTGTTCCAAATGCACCAAAGTCAATCATGCGGAAAGTTGGATAAAGGGAGTAGAACTCTTTACCATCCGGTACATAAAGACCAATTGCTTCGCAAATCATACCAAGAATCCATGTGGCAAGAATACCAATCAAAATGGAACCTTTGATATTTTTGTGATGCAGAACAACGATGATGAACAAACCAATTAAAGCAAGCAGGGCACCAATACCGATGGTATGGAAATCGCCTACAAATTTTACATAAGTCAAAAGAGTAGAATCATCGTTGACAACAAGGTTTGCACCCTGAAGGCCGATGAAAGCGATAAACAAGCCGATGCCGGCGCTTACGCCTTTTTTTAGAGCCATTGGAATGGCATTAAAGATGGCTTCACGTACATTTGTCAAAGATAATACGATGAAAATCAAACCTTCAACAAATACGGCAAGCAAAGCAATCTGCCAGGAATATCCCATATTGCCGCAAACGGTGAATGCCATGTATGCATTCAGTCCCATACCCGGTGCAAGGGCAAATGGATAGTTGGCTAACAGAGCCATAGCCATACAGCCGACGAAAGATGCCAGTGCAGTTGCCAAAAGAATGGCATCGGGATTCATTCCGGTAGCACTTAAAATATTTGGATTGACAGCGAGGATGTAAGCCATAGCCATAAATGTTGTCAGACCGGCAACAACCTCAGTACGGAAAGAGGTATTATTCTCTTTCAGTTTGAACATTTTTTCTAACATGAAATGCTCCTCCTTGTAAGTGATAGATATATTGCGCTCACGTGCTCCCTTCGCGAGGCGGTAAAAGGCAGCAAATAGCCGCCTATTTCCCTTCGTAAATAATTAAAGAAGACACGTCGTACTGCGACAATTGTTCTCTTCCCTTTAAGCCGGCAAGTTCCATCAGAAATACAATTTTAGCAACTTCTCCGCCTAATTCCTCAACTAAGGAGGCACATGCTTTTACTGTACCGCCGGTTGCGATAAGGTCGTCCACGATAACAACTTTCTGACCTTTTTTAATGGAATCCTTGTGAAGCTCAATTGCTGCACTGCCATATTCCAAATCATATTCTGCAGTTACTGTTTCACAAGGCAGTTTTCCCTTCTTACGGCATGGCACAAATGGTTTGCCCATTGCATAGGCAATCGGTACACCAAAAATAAATCCACGGGATTCCGTTCCGACAATTACATCAAAATCCACATCTTTGAGTGTCTCAATCATGGAATCAATCGCAAGCTTCAATCCTTCTGCGTCCTGCAAAATCGTTGTAATGTCGCGAAAAATAATTCCCTTTTCCGGAAAGTCAGGAATACTCCGGATGTATTCTTCTAATTTTTTCACAATGAGTACCTCGTTTCTTTTTGAATGTTTGGTGAAAAACTACGTTTTTTACCTTTCTATTATAATAAGAGATAAAAATATAATCAAGGTAAAATATTGGTTTTGCGGAAGTCCAAGACACCATCGCTCCTGCAAAAATAATATTTTGTGTAGAGAGTGAGAAAAATATGGAGTATAATCCGATAAATGCTTTAAAAATGAAAAGTTTTTCGGGTTATACTCCGAAAAAACCTTATCGTTGGGCTGTGACAAATGTTTGCTGCCAGTTCCTTTGTATTCCAGTAATTCCGGAGAAAAGCTTTGTGACTCGTGGGTACAAACACGTGGGTATGAGGCTTGCGTATTTTGCATGCCCATACCCTTACGTGTTTGTTAAACGGGAGTGCCCACGAGACGCAAAGCTTTTCTCCGGAATTACGGAAAACAAAAAACTTGACACAAACTGAAGGAGTATTAGGGTTGAGAACTGTCGAAAAACGTGGTATTCTATTAGAGGATTTAATCCATTACAACAATGAATAGAGAACGAGGAGGACATCATGGGCGGTTTTTTTGGAGTGGCATCGAAGGATGACTGCGTATTTGATTTGTTTTTTGGAACCGATTATCATTCCCATCTGGGAACAAGACGTGCCGGAATGGCGGTGTATGGAGAGGACGGGTTTGACCGTGCAATTCACAATATAGAAAATGCACCATTTCGGACGAAATTTGATAAAGACATGCAGAAAATGAAGGGATATTACGGGATTGGCTGCATTTCCGATTTTGAGCCACAGCCATTGATTGTGCGTTCCCATCATGGCACATTTGCCATTACAACCGTGGGAAAAATTAACAATGCACAGGAAATTGTGGATGAAATTTTCAATGACAATAACACTCATTTTCTGGAAATGAGTGGTGGAGATATTAATCCGACAGAACTTGTGGCAGCGATTATTAACCAAAAAGAGAACTTGATTGATGGCATCCATTATGCCTTAGAGCGGATTGATGGTTCTTTAACGTTAATGATTCTTACACCAAAGGGCATTTATGCAGCGCGTGATAAATATGGAAGAACACCGCTTGTGATTGGACATAAAGAAGATGCTTATTGTATGGCGATGGAATCTTTCTCGTTCCAAAATTTAGGATACCGTCCACTAAAAGAATTAGGACCGGGTGAGATTGTAATTGTAAATCAAGAGGGAATTAAAACGCTGATGGCACCGGGAAGCAAGATGCGGATTTGCACATTCTTGTGGGTGTACTATGGTTATCCATCCAGTTCCTACGAGGGAATCAGTGTTGAGCAGATGCGTTATAACTGCGGGAAAAATATGGCAAAACGTGACCATGTAAAACCGGATATTGTTGCCGGGGTTCCGGATTCCGGTACGGCACATGCGGTTGGTTATGCAAATGAGTCCGGTGTTCCATTTTCAAGACCATTTATCAAATATACACCGACGTGGCCGCGCTCCTTTATGCCGACAGTTCAGAGTAAGCGTGACATGATTGCAAAAATGAAAATGCTTGCTGTGCATGATTTGATTCAGGATAGAAGTATTCTTTTGATTGACGATTCCATTGTCCGCGGAACACAGCTTCGTGAAACGACGGAATTTCTGTATGACAGCGGGGCAAAAGAAGTACATATTCGTCCGGCGTGTCCACCGCTTGTATATGGATGTAAGTTTTTGAATTTCTCGCGTTCCTCATCGGAGATGGATTTGATTACCCGCCGTGTGATTGCACGGCTGGAAGGAACGGAGGATGTATCAGAGGAAGTATTAGAGCAGTATACCGATCCGGAATCGGAAAAATATGATCAGATGGTTGAAGAAATCCGCAAGGAGTTAAACTTCACATCCCTTCGTTTTAACCGCTTAGATGATATGTTGGAGGCGGTTGGAATTCCGAAAGAAAAACTCTGCACGTATTGTTGGAATGGTAAAGACTGATAGCTTAAGGAAGGAGGAACTTCCATGACGAAAAAGAAAAAAAGACTGCTGGTTGTTGTGGTTTTAGCCGTTGTGCTTGTGGCACTGCTTGCAAGACCGGTTGTGAATTTGGTGATAGAATGGCTGGACCCGGGACAGGCACCGCTGAATGATTTATTTAAACTAAAGAAAAATGAAGTAGCACTTGTGATTAATGATGAACAAAGCAAAGAGAAGGGATATGAAGCAGAGGGCGAAATTTATGTACCGGCATCGGTTGCGTCTACTTACATGGACCAGAGAATTTATGTCGATACAGTGGAAAACAGCCTTTCCTATGTGACAAGCGGTGGCGTGATTTTGGCGCAGGCAGGAGAAGTTTCCTATCAGGTTGGCAAGGAGACACAGAACGCAAAGAAACCAATATTGCAGAAAAAAGATGATGTATTTTATGTGTCCCTTTCCTTTATCAAAGAACACGCAAGCTGCTATTATAAAACTTATCAAAATCCAAAACGCCTTGTGATTATGTCAGACCGGAGTGCATCCTATACGATGGCATCACTGACAGAAGATACCCGTGTGCGCAAGGGACCGAATAAAAAATACAAATATTTTGTGGAACTGGCAAAAGGCACCCGCGTATTTGTGGAGACGGACAAGAAAAAGGAAAATGATTATACGGCAGTTACTACACAGGATGGAATTGCCGGCTATGTACCGAGCGACCGCCTGCAGGGGCAGAAAGAGACGGCTTGGAAATTTGACAAAGAACCGGAATCTTTTACTCAGTTAAAGACAAAAGGACAGGTATGTTTAGGCTGGCATCAGGTAACGAATGAGACGAGCAGCGGAAAGCTTCCATCGCTTATTCAGAGTGCAAAGGCGATGAACGTCATCAGCCCGACGTGGTATGCGCTCAGCGATAATACAGGCAAGTTCAGTTCGCTGGCAAATTCTTCTTATGTTACTCAGGCACACGCACAGGGAAAACAGGTGTGGGGACTGATTAATGATTTTGGTAAAGGAATTAAATTAAGTAAAGTGCTCGGCGTGACATCAAACCGGAATCGTTTGGTAAATGGTCTGGTGGCAACGGCGATTCAGCATGAATTGGATGGAATTAACATTGACTTTGAGCATGTAACAAAAGATAATGCACCGGCATATCTGGAATTTTTACGTGAACTTACTCTTAAGTGCCACGCAAATGATTTGATTGTTTCGGTGGACAACTATTCGCCGGCAAGTTACAATGCGTATTATGATCTGGAAGAGCAGGGACGCATTGTGGACTATGTGATTTTGATGGCGTATGATGAGCATTACAACGGCAGTGAAGAAAGCGGTTCGGTTTCGTCGCTTCCATTTGTAAAAGAAGGTGTCAAAAATGTGCTGGCAAAGGTACCGGCAGAACGTACGGTAGTTGCACTTCCGTTCTACACGAGATTGTGGAAAGAAGTAAAAGGTAAAAAGCCACATCCGGAAGCTTATGGCATGAGCGGCGCCGAGAGTGTTGTCCGGGCAAATGATGCATCACCAAAGTGGGATGAAGCAACCGGTCAGTATTATGCGGAATTTAAGTCCAGTGGTGCAACTTATAAAATCTGGCTGGAAGAAGAAACTTCGTTAAAGAAAAAACTGGAAGTTGTGAAGAAAAGTAAGACGGCAGGTGTGGCGTTCTGGAAACTTGGTTTTGAGCGCGCTGTTACCTGGACGACGATAGCGGATGCCGTTCGCGGATGGTAAGACTATTTGAAAGAAAAAAGACATACAATAGTACCAAAAAGGATGCGGGAGTCCGTTATGTCAAAGGAAAAAATAGAACAAACAAAGAAAGCAGCTATGGTAATCTTTTTTGCCGTGGCTGCTTTTTTGAGTTCGTGGTACAAGTTTATGTCACCGTTAGAAAAACCATTTCACAAGACACTTAACCAGACTGCGAAAGGAACGAAGGCAACGATTGTAATTGACCCCGGACACGGTGGTTTTGACCCCGGAAAAGTGGGAGTAAATCAGACATTGGAAAAGGATGTAAACCTTGCCATTAGTGAGAAATTAAATCAAAAACTGGCGGCAAGCGGTTATACGGTTTATATGACAAGAGTGAGTGATGAGGCGCTCTGCCGTGGCGACGAATCATCAAAAAAGCGAGCAGATATGCAGAATCGTGTGGCGCTGATTGAAGAAAAGAAACCGGATTTGGTTGTGAGCATTCATCAGAACAGTTTTTCTGCATCCACAAAAGGGGCACAGGTTTTTTATCATAAAAGTTCCGAAAAAGGCAAGCGTCTTGCCGGTATTTTACAGCAGTCCATCAAAGAAAAAGCGGACAAAGAAAACCACCGTGTGGAAAAAGCGAATGCCAGTTATTATATGCTTCGGAAGGTGAGCTGTCCGATTGTTATCGTAGAGTGCGGATTTTTGTCAAATCCTGACGAAGAGAGGCTGTTAAATGACGAAAAATATCAAAAAAAGATGGTCGAAGGGATTGCAGAGGGCATTGAAAATTTCTTGTATAAATAGGCAGAATATGGTATGATAAGTCATATGAGTATTTGAGAAAAAGTGAGATAGAAGGAATCGTATATGGATACAGAATGGATTTGCTTCGATGCGGTAACAGGGTATGACAAAGGAGAATTGAATCATGCCGCACAGATTTTACGGCAGGGCGGGCTGGTTGCCTTCCCGACGGAGACTGTGTATGGACTTGGCGGGGATGGATTTAACCCGCAGGCGGCTAAAAAAATATATGAGGCAAAAGGGCGTCCGAGTGATAATCCACTGATTCTTCATATCAGTAAGAGAGAAGAACTTGACGCAATTGCCGCACGGATACCGGAAACGGCAGAAAAACTTATGGATGCATTCTGGCCGGGACCGATGACACTTATTTTTGAAAAGACAAAAGCTGTGCCTTATGAGACAACCGGTGGACTTGATACGGTAGCTGTCCGGATGCCTTCACATGAGGGAGCCAGACAGTTGATTGAAAGTGCCGGCGTGCCGGTGGCGGCACCGAGTGCAAATACGTCAGGCAGACCAAGCCCGACGACGGCAGAACATGTAAAAGAAGATTTGTGGGGACGCATTGATATGATTATCGATGGCGGTCTGGTTGGAATCGGTGTGGAATCGACGATTATTGACGTCACAGAAGAGACGCCGACGATTCTGCGTCCGGGACATATTACAAAAAATATGATTGCCAAGGTGATTGGTACGGTACAGATGGATGCCGGTTTATCCGGATTAGACCAATCGGTAAAGCCGAAAGCACCGGGTATGAAGTACAGACATTACGCGCCCAAGGCGTCGATGACAGTGATTCAGGGAAAAAAGGAAGCCGTTATCCGCCGGATTGAAGAACTTGCGGCAGAATATCCAAAAGAAAAAGTGGGGATTCTTGCTGCGGATGAAACGTTGTCCTGTTATACACATGGACAAGTTGTGTCAGCGGGATCGCGGAATGAACATACCATTGAGCAGGGGTTATACCGTGCATTACGCGAATTTGACCATATGGGGGTTTCGGTTATTTTTTCTGAGAGTTTTGCGGATGATGACCGGAGCGAGGCAATTATGAACCGTTTATTGAAGGCAGCAGGGCAAAAGATTGAGTATCTTTCGGATAAGTGATTGGAGGAGGCATACGGATGGATTACACAAAAATTATTTTTGTATCGAAGGAAAATGTCCTTCTTGGTCCAATGGCAGAGTGGATTATGAAAAGTATTTTGATGGATAAATCGAAGCAGATTATGTCACGTGGACTGGTTGTACTTTTTGCGGAACCGAGAGACCAGCGGGTGACGGAACTGCTTATGAATCATGGGGTTCCCTGCGAGGAGCAGGTGTCGGAAGAATTTCATGCAGAACAGGTCGATGAGTCAACACTTGTGCTCACCATGAATTTTACCGAAAAAGTCAAAGTTCTCGAAGATTATGGCGTGACGGAACATGTTTATACGCTTCGCGAATTTGTGCAGGAAGAAGATGGAAAAGAATTTGACCCAGATGTGCCGGACCCATATGGAAGCGGGGATGAGGCATATGAGGAATGTTACTTAGAACTCAAAGATTTATTGTACCGGGTGAAGAAAAAATTACAGTGGAACTAAAATATGAGGAGGGTGTTACAATATGATAGCATTAGGCAGCGACCAGGCAGGATATGAATTGAAACAGGTGGTGATGCGTCACTTGGAGGAACGCGGACTTTCCTACAAAGATTACGGAAGTTATAGTCCCGACCCTGTAGATTATCCGGTGTATGGAAAAAAGGTAGCGCATGCCATTGTTGATGGGGAATGTGACAAAGGAATTTTAATTTGCGGGACCGGCATTGGTATCTCGATTGCCGCGAACAAAGTACCGGGAATTCGTGCAGCCGTATGCAGTGACTGCTTCAGCGCAGAGGCGACCAGACTGCATAACGATGCCAATATTTTAGCTTTCGGTGCGAGAGTCGTGGGACCGGGACTTGCAGAAAAAATTGTAGATATCTTTTTAGACACAGAATTTTCCGGTGTGGAAAGACATAAACGCCGGGTTGATATGATTGAAGAATAAGGAGTGAAATAACGTGTTAGGTTTTGTCGGATGTGGAAATATGGCACAGGCGATGCTGAAAGGGATTTTGGCAAAAGGCTTGTACAAAGCAGATGAGATTATTGTATCGAGACGTACCAAAGAGGCGTTAGATGCATTGCATGAAGAACTTGGCGTGCAGACAACAACAGATAACAAAGAAGTGGCAGAAAAAGCAGATGTGCTGGTACTTGCGATAAAACCGTATCAGTTTGCAGATGTGATTCCGGAGATTGCACCGGTTTGTAAAGAAAATGCGTTAGTCATTTCGATTGCGGCAGGCCAGACGATAGCGAATATCGAGAAGTTATTTGGAAAGACTATGAAAATAGTACGCACGATGCCGAATACACCGGCACTTGTGTTAGCGGGAGCAACCGGGATGTGTTTTCATCCATCGGTTGCAAAAGAAGAGAGAGAAATGGCAATTACTATATTTGAAAGTTTTGGTGTGGTTGCAGAAGTTTCTGAAAATATGATTGATACCGTGATTGGTGTCAGTGGCAGTTCGCCGGCTTACGTATTTATGTTTATTGAGGCAATGGCGGATGCGGCTGTGGCGGATGGTATGCCGCGTGCCATGGCTTATGAACTGGCGGCACAGACGGTGTACGGAAGTGCTAAGATGGTGCTTGAGACCGGAAAACATCCGGGCGAATTAAAAGATATGGTCTGCTCACCGGCGGGAACGACGATTGAGGCAGTTCGTGTCTTAGAGGAAAAGGGACTGCGCAGTGCTGTCATAGAAGGACAGATGGCATGCGTGAAGAAGGCGAGAGAATTATGAGAAAACGTGACGAAGCGAAAAACCGGAGAGAAATCATACATGCCTTATCGATGATTATGCAGATTGGATTATCGATGATGGTCTGCATGAGTGTCAGCCTGTTGATTGGCTATGGCTTAGACAAGCTTTTTGGTACCAAATGTTTTATGGTAATCATGATGTTTATCGGGATTTTGGCATCGCTTCGCAGTATGCTTGTATTGACCGGACAGTATCGCCCGGGCAGTACAAAAAAGGAAACACAGGAAGGAAAAAAAGATGGAGACGGCGAAGATTAGTTTATGGGAAGTCATAATCGGCATATGGATTCTTGCCATTGTGGTAATTCTTGGCGGCATCTTTTTTGTGCCGGAGCCGTTATCGTATGCTTTGGGAGAAATCGCTGGCAGTATCACGGCGAGTGGACTTATGGTTCATTTGTACCGGAGCATTGACATTGAGTTAGACCTTCCGGAAAAAAAGGCAGTAAGTCACTCTAGAGCGATGGGGCTTGTACGGAGCGCCATTGAAATCGGAGTGCTTGTAGGAAGTTTTTTTCTTTCAAAATGGGTTATGCCATATACCGTTTTGGCGGGGCTGCTTGCAAGAAAGGCAGCAGCACTTATGGTTCCATGGATGGAAAAAATAAGACTTCGTAAAAAGAAATTATTATAGGAAAGGAGAGTGAGAGCGTGGATGGAGTAGATTTTTATGTATATGGGCATCTGCCGATTCATATTGGCGGCGTGACGGTGTACATCACGACGACCCATATATGTCTGGCTATCGTTATGGCGGCTCTGATTATTTTTGCGATTGCAGCAAATCGTAAAATCAAAAAAGCAGACCCGACGAAAGCGCCGACCGGATTTTTAAATGTCATTGAGCTTCTTGTGGAAACCCTTGACAATCTGGTTAAGAGCAACATGGGAAAGACGCTGGCACCAAAGTTCAAAAACTATATTGGTGTGATTTTCATGTTCCTTGTGACATGTAATTTGTCCGGGCTTTTTGGACTCAGACCACCGACTGCGGATTATGGTACGACACTTCCACTGGCGTTAATCACTTTTGTTATGATTCAGTATCAGGGAATCAAATGGCAGAAGTGGGGGAAACTCAAAGGTTTGTTTGAACCGATTTTCTTATTTTTCCCGATTAATGTAATTAGTGAATTTGCCACACCGGTATCTCTGTCACTTCGTCTGTTTGCCAATATTTTATCGGGAACCATGATGATGGCGTTGATCTACGGACTTCTTCCTAAGTTCCTTTTGTGGGTCTGGCCGGCTGCACTACACGCTTATTTGGATGTATTTGCCGGCGCATTGCAAGCGTATGTATTCGCTATGCTGACAATGGTATTCATTGCGAATGCCGCAGATTTGGATGATTAATTTTATCGCGCATAAGCGCAGAAAGTGAGGAAAAGATATGAATATTTCAGGAGCAGATTTAGTACATGCAGCATCAGCAATTGGTGCAGGATTAGCAGTTATCGCAGGTATCGGACCTGGTGTTGGACAGGGTATTGCAGCCGGATATGGTGCAAGTGCCGTAGGACGTAACCCGGGTGCCCGTGGTGAGATTATGTCAACCATGCTTCTTGGACAGGCAGTAGCCGAGACAACCGGTTTGTATGGTCTGGTTGTCGCCATGATTCTGCTGTTTGTAAATCCATTTGGAGTATAATGCAATCCATCCGAAAATTGTAAGAAAGGAGGGACTGTAATTGGATCCAAGAATATTTGGACTTGACCCGCAGACGTTATTTGATACATGCATTACGTTAGTTGCCATGCTGGCATTGTTTATCCTTTTATCGTATCTTTTGTTTAATCCGGCGCGCAAGCTGATTCAAAAGAGAAAGGATTATATAGAGAGCCAGCTTTCGGAGGCGGCATCCGCTAAAGATGAGGCACTTGCCATGAAGAAAGAGTATGATGATAAACTGGCAAAGGTGGATGATGAATCCACAGAATTGATTTCACAGGCTCGCCAAAAAGCAAAAGAGCGTGCGGGTGAAATTGTAAATGAGGCCGGCGATGAAGCACATCGTATTCTGGCACGTGCAGAGAAAGAAGTGGCACTTGAAAAGGATAAAGTCCGTGATGAAATGAAACAGGAAATGGTTCAGGTGGCTTCTATGATGGCTGGCAAACTGGTGTCAGAATCCATCAGTGAAGAGGCACAGGCCAAGTTGATTGAAGAGACATGCAATGAAATGGGGGATTCGACATGGCAAAGTTAGTTTCAAAAGTGTACGGCGATGCTTTGTTTTCTCTTGCGGTAGAAGAGAATCGTGTGGATGAACTCTGGGACGAAACGCGTGCGATGAAGCAGGTGCTTTCGGAAAATCCGGATTTCATGGCGATTTTGGAACATCCTGAAATGACGATGGAAAAAAAGATGGATGTGCTGCAGGAGGTTTTTCAAAAGGAACTGTCCCAGGACATGATGGGACTTTTGCATGTTCTTGTAAAAAAAGGAAGAATCGGAGAACTAATCCCTGTGTTAGCATATTTTAATGAATGTGCCATGGCATACAAAAAGATAGGAAAAGTTCAGATTCAGACGCCGATGCCACTATCGGAGAAACAAAAAAAGAAAATTGAACAAAAACTTCTTGAGGTGAGCGAGTACGAAACTTTGTCGGTGGACTATGAAATTGATAAGAGTCTGCTTGGTGGCATTGTGATTCGTATTGGCAACCAAGTTCTTGACAACAGTATCCGTGCAAAACTGGATGCGATGACAAGAGATTTGAGTAAAGTAAGGCTGTCAAATTAGACGGGCGGCTTTCAGAAAGAAGGTGTGTTGGAAACATGAATTTAAGACCGGAAGAAATTAGTTCAGTCATTAAAGAAGAAATAAAAAAATATAGTACGGAGTTTGAAGTTGCCAATGTAGGAACGGTAATTCAGGTTGCCGATGGAATTGCCCGTATTCATGGACTGGAGAAGGCAATGCAGGGTGAGCTGTTGGAGTTCCCGCATGAAGTGTACGGAATGGTCATGAACTTAGAGGAAGATAATGTTGGTGCGGTTTTACTTGGTGATTCGGCAAACATTAACGAAGGTGACATGGTTAAGACGACAGGACGTGTGGCAACGGTGCCGGTTGGCGACGCAATGTTAGGCCGCGTTGTGAATGCGCTCGGACAGCCAATTGATGGTAAAGGTCCGGTAAATACGGATAAGATTCGTCCGATTGAGCGTGTGGCATCAGGTGTTATTTCCCGTAAATCGGTAGATACACCGCTGCAGACAGGTATTAAGGCGATTGACTCCATGGTTCCAATCGGAAGAGGTCAGCGTGAGTTGATTATCGGTGACCGCCAGACCGGTAAAACGGCAATTGCGATTGATACCATCATTAACCAGAAAGACCAGGATGTTCTTTGTATTTATGTAGCAATCGGACAGAAAGCATCAACGGTTGCGAATATTGTAAAGACACTCGAAGAGAGTGGTGCGATGGATTATACAACGGTTGTAGCAGCGACTGCAAGTGAGTTAGCACCACTTCAGTACATTGCGCCATATGCAGGCTGTGCGATTGGTGAAGAGTGGATGGAGAGCGGCAAGGATGTTCTTATCGTTTATGATGATTTGACCAAACATGCGGCTGCTTATCGTACCCTTTCATTGCTTCTTCGCAGACCACCAGGACGTGAGGCTTTCCCTGGCGATGTCTTTTATCTGCATTCCCGTCTTTTGGAGCGTGCAGCAAAATTGTCAGATAAATTAGGCGGCGGTTCTTTGACGGCACTGCCGATTATTGAGACACAGGCAGGTGACGTATCGGCATACATTCCGACTAATGTAATTTCGATTACAGATGGTCAGATTTATCTTGAGACCGAGATGTTTAACTCCGGTTTCCGTCCGGCGGTAAATCCGGGTCTGTCCGTATCCCGAGTTGGTGGTTCGGCACAGATTAAGGCAATGAAAAAGATTGCGGGACCGATTCGTATCGAGCTTGCACAGTACCGCGAGCTGGCCGCATTTTCCCAGTTTGGCTCCGATTTGGATGCTGACACAAAACGCCAGTTAGACCAGGGTGAAAGAATCCGTGAGATTTTAAAGCAGGATCAGTATGCGCCACTGCCGGTATGGTATCAGGTTATTATCATTTATGCAGCGACAAAACAGTATCTTTTGGATATTGAGGTAGAAGATGTCCTTGCATTTGAAAAAGGTTTGTTCCGTTTTGTGGATGAAAAGTATCCGGAAGTACCGGCTGCCATCCGCGATGAGAAGCAAATCAGTGAAGAGACAGAGAAGAAATTGATTCAGGCGATTGAGGAATATAAACGCAATTTTATTCATGAGAAATAAAAGAGAGGTGTGATGCTATGGCCTCAATGAGGGACATCAAAAGAAGAAAAGAAAGTATACAAAGCACTTCTCAGATTACAAAGGCAATGAAACTGGTTTCGACTGTAAAACTTCAAAAAGCGAAGGGAAGAGCAGAAGAAACACAGCCTTATTTTAACAAAATGTATGAGACGGTTTCGGGTATGCTTGCCAAATCCGGCACCGTGAGATATCCCGGAAAACGAGAGAAAAATCCGGATGAACCATGCAAAAAAGGTGTGATTGTAATTTCGTCAAACCGTGGACTGGCGGGCGGTTACAATTCCAATCTTGTCAAGTTAGTTACCAAAGGTGATTTTGACCGAGAAAATACGATAATTTTTCCAGTTGGAAGAAAAGGCTTGGAAAGCCTTGTGAGACAGGGGTATACCTGTCAGGGTGATTTTTCCGAGGTGATTAACAATCCGTTGTTTGGAGATGCGGTAAGCATTGGAAAGACCGTGATTGGTGCGTTGGAAAATGGTGACATTGATGAAGTGTATTTAGCGTATACGGTATTTAAAAATACCGTGACACAAATCCCTACTTTGATTAAAATTCTTCCATTTGCAGAGGATGATATCAAGGAGAATGCACAGGAAGAGGATGAGAAGGATAAGGGTGCTGTGGCACAGATGAATTATGAGCCGGAGGAGGAAGAAACTCTGGGTTATATCATTCCTTTGTATGTAAACAGCCTAATCTTTGGTGCGCTCGTGGAAGCGGTGGCCAGTGAAAATGGTGCGCGTATGCAGGCGATGGATTCTGCAACAAGTAACGCAGAGGAGATGATTGATACCTTGGGATTGCAGTATAACCGTGCAAGACAGGCTGCAATTACTCAGGAATTGACAGAGATTGTTGCTGGTGCGTCAGCGATAAGTTAGGAGGTAGAAAATGGCAGAGAATAGTAAGACAAGTCTCGGCGTAATTACCCAGATTGTTGGAGCCGTACTGGATATTCGTTTTCAGGATGGAAACCTGCCTGAGATTAATGAAGCAATCCACATCAAACGACAGGATGGGGATAAGCTTGTAGTTGAGGTGGCACAGCATTTGGGTGATGATACCGTTCGCTGTATTGCCATGGGACCAACGGATGGTCTGGTCCGCGGCATGGAAGCAGTGGCAACGGGAGCTCCGATTTGTGTGCCGGTAGGTGAAGAAACATTAGGACGTATGTTTAATGTTCTCGGCGAGCCAATTGATGAAAAAGAGCCGCCAAAAGTAAAAGAGTATGATCCGATTCACAGAAAAGCACCTTCTTTTGAAGAGCAGTCTACCGAATCGGAGATTTTGGAAACCGGTATTAAAGTAATTGACCTTTTGTGCCCATATCAGAAGGGTGGTAAAATTGGTTTGTTTGGTGGTGCCGGTGTAGGTAAAACGGTACTCATTCAGGAGTTGATTACAAACATTGCTACAGAGCACGGTGGATATTCTGTATTTACCGGTGTTGGTGAGCGTACCCGTGAGGGAAATGATTTGTACTATGAAATGATTGAGTCCGGCGTAATTGATAAAACAACCATGGTGTTTGGACAGATGAATGAGCCGCCCGGAGCGAGAATGCGAGTAGGTCTTGCCGGACTTACGATGGCAGAATATTTCCGTGACAAAGGTGGAAAGGATGTGCTTTTGTTCATTGACAACATCTTCCGTTTTACACAGGCAGGTTCTGAGGTTTCAGCACTTTTAGGACGTATGCCGAGTGCGGTAGGTTACCAGCCGACACTGCAGACAGAGATGGGTGCTTTGCAGGAGCGAATCACTTCGACAAAGAGCGGTTCGATTACATCCGTTCAGGCGGTTTATGTACCGGCCGATGACTTGACAGACCCGGCTCCGGCGACGACTTTTGCCCACTTGGATGCGACAACCGTATTGGAGCGTTCCATTGCAGAGCTTGGTATTTACCCGGCAGTAGACCCTCTGGCTTCAACATCCCGTATGTTGGACCCTCGTGTGCTGGGGGAAGAACATTATCAGGTTGCCCGTGGTGTTCAGGAGATTTTGCAGCGTTACAAAGAGTTACAGGATATTATTGCCATTCTTGGTATGGACGAGTTGTCGGAAGACGAGAAAATGCTTGTCAACCGTGCGCGTAAAGTGCAGCGATTCCTGTCGCAGCCATTTAACGTCGCAGAACAGTTTACCGGTCTTCCCGGTAAGTATGTTCAGTTGTCCGATACGATTCAGGGCTTCAAAGAAATTCTGGATGGTAAACATGATGAGATTCCGGAAGGTTATTTCTTAAATGCCGGAAGTATTGATGATGTTGTAGCACGATACAAAGAGAGCCGCCAGTAATTTCGGGCGGATAGGAAAGGAAGTGGTTACAACATGGCAGAACGTAAAACATTTCGTCTTGAAGTGATTTCGCCGGAGCGCATTTTCTATACCGGAGATGCTGAGATGGTGGAACTTACGACGACGGAAGGTGACATCGGAATCTATGCGGATCACATTCCGCTTACGACGATTGTTGCACCTGGTGTAATGACGATTACCGAGCTGGGTGGCGTGCTCAAAGAGGCAGCAGTGCTGGAAGGCTTTATGGAAATTACTCCGGCTAAAGTTACAATTCTTGCCCAGTCCTGCGAGTGGCCGGAAGAAATTGACATCAATCGTGCGGCAGAGGCGAAGGCGAGAGCCGAGCGCCGCTTAAAAAGCGCAGATGAAAATATAAACATGGCACGAGCAGATTTGGCCTTGCGAAAATCGTTGATTCGGTTGCAGTTAGCTGAAAAATAAAAAGAATCCCCCAAAAAGCGGGATATTTGCGTTGCAAATATAGCTTTTCGGGGGATTTCTTTTTACTTTTTTCTTTTGGGAGACAAGAGGAGACAACTGTTTTTGGTCGGTTTATTTGGATTCCAGTAATTGCGTAGAAAAGTTTTGTGACTCGTGGGTTTGAGCGCGTCAGCAGGAGGTGCCGGTAGTTTCAGCACCCATGCTGCTACGCAGCTCAATTAGTGAGAACGGCGCAAGAGGTTCGGGGAACCTCTGACCTGCGCGGACCGGAGTGGAACGTAGACCCACGAGTCACAAAACTTTTCTACGCAATTCTGAAACCAAAAAACTCGCTATGGAAACCCCTCCGCAATTATGGTAAAATAGTGAGTAATAGAGTAGTTACGATAACATACGAAGGAGAGAGTTTACTATGGTTATTAAGGTAATTTTGTTACTGGTATTTTTTGCCGTGATGCTGGGGATTGGATTTTATTCCAGAAAGCATGCGACAGATGTGAATGGTTTTGTATTGGGAGGACGTTCGGTTGGTCCGTGGCTGACCGCATTTGCATATGGAACGTCTTATTTTTCAGCGGTTGTATTTGTCGGATATGCAGGACAGTTCGGTTACAAATACGGACTTGCTTCCACTTGGATTGGAATTGGCAATGCAGTGCTTGGTTCCCTGCTTGCATGGGTTGTATTGGGACGGCGTACAAGAATTATGACAAAGCATTTGAAATCCATGACCATGCCGGATTTCTTTGGAAAACGTTATGGCAGTAAATCGCTTCGCGTTGCAGCGTCGATGATTGCCTTTATTTTCCTCATTCCGTATACCGCATCGGTGTATAATGGTCTTTCCTATTTGTTTGGTATGGCATTTGATATTGACTTCCGCATCTGTGTAGTCGTGATGGCGGTGCTGACCGGTGTATATGTTATTGTGGGCGGTTATATGGCGACTGCACTGAATGACTTGATTCAGGGAATTATTATGTTATTTGGTATTGTGGCAGTCATTGCGGCAGTGCTTTCCGGTCATGGCGGATTTTTGGCTGCAGTGAAGGAACTTGCACATGTGCCAAGTGACGTAATGCCGGGAGCTTATGCATCCTTCTTTGGACCGGACCCATTGAATCTGCTTGGGGTTGTGATTTTAACTTCATTGGGTACGTGGGGCCTTCCACAGATGATTCAGAAATTTTATGCCATTAAAGATGAAAAAGCAGTACATACAGGAACTATTATTTCGACGTTGTTTGCCGTAGTTGTTTCCGGCGGCTGCTATTTCCTTGGTGGATTCAGCCAGATTTCCGGTGTAACAAAAGCAGCCGATGGAAGTGTAGCATATGATACTATTATACCGACGATGCTTTCGAGCCTGCCTGACATTCTGATTGGAATTGTCATTGTGCTTGTTTTGTCTGCATCCATGTCGACTTTGTCGAGCCTTGTGCTGACGTCAAGTTCCACACTCACACTTGATTTTATCAAACCATTGTTTGTGAAAGATATGAGTGAGAAAAAGCAGTTAATCTGGATGAGAATACTGCTTGCGTTCTTTATCATCATTTCCGTTGTGATTGCACTTGATCCGCCGGCATTTATTGCACAGCTTATGGGAATCAGCTGGGGTGCTCTGGCAGGAGCGTTTTTAGCACCATTTTTGTATGGACTGTACTGGAAGCGCGTGACAAAAGCGGCTGTCTGGGCAAGCTTTATTGCCGGAGTTGGAATTACGGTTTCTAACATGTTTATCAATTATATTGCATCACCGATTAACGCCGGAGCATTAGCAATGATTGCTGGTTTGATTGTTGTCCCGGTTGTCAGTGTAATAACGAAGAAACCGGACGAAGCAATTGTGGATGGAATTTTTAACTGCTTGGATGAAAAAGTTATGGTAGAGCAGAAAATGGCCTTGCCGGAAGAGGACGAAGAGTAAACGTATACAATGGAAATGAGGGGGTGTCGGATATGGCGCGAAAAAAAAGGAAAAGTCTAATTTTTACCATTATGCGAATGTCAGTAGTTCCGATTGCAATTTTAGGGGTTGTCATGACATTTTACAGTCAGAATTCGGTTCGTGAAGGTATGGTATTTGAGATTGAAAAGAGTTTGTCCGGTATCGCTCATAATCTGATTAGTATTTATAATGTGTTGGATGCGGGAGATTTTTCACAGAAAGACGATAGGGTTTATAAGGGGGAAACAGAAATTACATCGGATTACCGCATTTTAGACGATATTAAAAATGATACCGGTGCGGATGTTACGGTATTTGTTGGTGATGAGAGATGTCTTACAACACTGGTTGATAAAAAAGGAAATCGTTTGGTTGGCTCTCACATAGATAAAGAAGTTGCTTCACAAGTGATTGAAGACGGGGAAGAATATTTTTCCCAGAATGTTGACGTTATGGGAGTCAGATACTTTGGTTACTATGTGCCAATTCGCAATGATGAGAATGAAGTTGTAGGTGTTAGTTTTGCCGGAGAGTCAGCGGAGTCTGTGAATACTTCCATGAGATTCATGACGCAGGGGAATGTGATTATCTGCCTGTTTATCATAATTCTTGCCGGATTTATCTGTAATCTTTCGGCACAGAAAATGGTGGAGGCAATTCAGGCGATTAAGAGATTTCTTGGCAGAGTGGCGCATGGAGAATTTCATCATGAAATGACGGAAATTGTTTTAAAGAGAGGCGACGAACTGGCGCAAATGGGCGAATATGCAGTGGCGGTCAGTGATTCATTGGAAGAAATGGTGTCACGTGACCCATTGACAAAACTTCTGAACCGGCGTGCGGCGCAGATTCAGATGGATTACCGTAGAGATAACGATTGTTTTTCACTTGCGATTGCGGATATCGATTTTTTTAAGAGTGTCAATGACAGTTATGGTCATGAAAAAGGTGACGAAGTTCTAAAATATGTTGCCGGAGCACTACGGAAAGCAGTTGGTGAAGATGGTTTTTCCGCACGCTGGGGTGGCGAAGAATTTTTGATTGGTTTTGATGGAACAGTAAATGAGACGAGAAAAGTTTTGCAGGGATTTTTGGACGATGTGAAATCGAAAAAGTTTTCACATAACGGTATGGAATTTTCAATTTCTCTGACGATTGGTATTGTGACTTACTGTGATGAAGAGAAAATGGAAGAAGCGATTAACCGTGCGGACGAACTTCTTTATTATGGAAAAGAGCATGGGCGAGACCAGATTGTAATGGAATCAAGGGAGGAGGAATCCTGATGCCGAAAGCACCAAACCAGAAATACAAATTATTTTATATTTTGGAACTGCTGCGAAGTGAGAGTGACGAAAAACATCCGGTAACGATGCCGCAAATCATCTCGTATTTAAAGCAGAATGGTATTCATGCGGAAAGAAAAAGTGTTTATTCGGACATGGAAGCTTTGCAGATACTCGGGTACGATGTTGTATGTCAGAAAAACCCGGCGGGTTACTATCTGGGAAGCCGTGAGTTTGAATTGGCGGAGTTAAAACTTTTAGTTGATGCTGTGCAGGCGTCCAAATTTATTACGCAAAAACAAAGCAGAAATTTAATTGAGAAGTTGGAACGTTTCACGAGCCGCCATGAGGCAAATCGGTTACAGCGTCAAGTTTGTGTCAATGACCGTGTGAAAACAGAAAATTTGTCTTCCCTTTATCTGATTGATGACATTCATCAGGCAATGCACGAAAATCAACCGGTTACTTTTGTTTACTGCGAATGGAATCAGAACAAGGAACTTGTGCCGCGGCACGGTGGCGAACGCTATCTTGTTTCTCCGTGGATGCTTATGTGGGAAGACGAAAATTATTATCTGCTGGCGTATGACCACAAAGCAGAGATGATTAAATATTTCCGTGTAGATAAACTTCGACAGTTAAAGAGAGAAGAGGGAAAAAGAGAAGGGGAAACAGCATATCAAAAACTGGATGTCACGGATTTTTCAAAAAAAACGTTTGGAATGTTTGCCGGGGAGAAAAAAAGGCTTCAGCTTGTTTTTGATAATTCGCTGATTGGCGTTGCAATTGACCGTTTTGGAAAGGAAATTCCTGTTTTAAAAGAGTCCGAGACACAGTTTCGGACATTCGTAGAAATCAGTGTCAGCAAGCAGTTTTATGGTTGGCTTGCGGGGATTGGAAAGGGTGTTTCAATCGTGGAACCAAAAGAAGAACAAGAGAAGTATCGGAAGTATCTTGAAAATATTTGGAAACTATGATATTCTACCATTGATTATGAGAATTTGTATCAATTACGCCAAGGAGGACAAGAATGAGAGGAATAGAAACCCCGATTAAGACACTGAGACAGAAAGTGTTTACAGAAGTTGCAAAAGTCGCTTTTGATTCACAGAATATAAATGATGATATCGAGGCAATCCCATATAAAATTACGCCGGGAGATGCGCCTTTATACCGTGAGAGTATTTACCGTGAGCGTGCTATCTGCTCGGAGCGTGTGCGTCTTGCGATGGGACTTTCATTAAGACCGGATGACGAACCGGTTCATGTTACAAGTGGATTGGATGAGAGTAATGTGGCAGAAAAATATTATGAGCCGCCTTTGATGCAGGTAATTCCGTCGGCTTGTGATATGTGTGAGGATAACATATATGAAGTATCCAATCAGTGCCGTGGCTGTGTGGCACATCCTTGTGTAGAGGTTTGCCCGAAAGGTGCTATCAGCATTGTAGACGGAAAATCTCATATTGATAAAGATAAATGTATTAAATGTGGAAAATGTAAGGCAATCTGTCCTTATGATGCAATTGCAAAGAAGGTTCGTCCATGTGCAGCTGCATGTGGTGTGAAAGCCATTTCCAGCGATGAGCGCGGACGTGTCCGGATTGATGACCAAAAATGCGTAAAATGCGGACAATGTATGACTGCATGTCCATTTGGAGCGATTGCAGATAAATCCCAGATTTTCCAGTTGATTCAGGCAATGAAGCAGGGACCGGTTATTGCCGAATTGGCTCCGGCGATTATCGGACAGTTTGGTGACGATGTCCGTCTTTGGAAAATCAAAGCAGCGTTGAAAGAAATTGGTTTTGCAGAAGTGTTTGAAGTTGCACTTGGTGCAGATATCGGAGCGATTACGGAAGCAAGACATTATGTAAATGAAGTAAAAACAGGAAAACTTCCATTTTTGTTGACTTCCTGTTGTCCGGCTTGGTCGATGTTAGCAAAGAAAACACTGCCGGATATGGTAGAGACTGTTTCAAGTGCTCTGACACCGATGGTAGCGACTGCACGTACAATTAAACAGCGTCATCCGGAAGCTAAGATTGTATTTGTCGGACCGTGTGCGGCAAAGAAACTGGAAGCTTCCCGCCGTTCGGTACGAAGTGATGTGGATTTTGTAATTACCTTTGAAGAATTGGATGCGATTTTCACTGCCAAAGGAATTGATATGGAAACCTATGATGCAGAGGAGCCAATTCATGATGCAACAGGAACCGGACGTGGTTACGCCGTTGCCGGTGGTGTTGCAAATGCCATTGAAAACTGCATTAACGAATATTATCCGGGAACGGAAGTTTATATTGAGCATGCGGAAGGATTATCCGACTGTCAGAAAATGCTTCTTATGGCGAAGGCCGGTAAAAAGGATGGCTGTCTGATTGAAGGTATGGGCTGTCCGGGTGGCTGTGTTGCCGGTGCTGGTACGAATATTGCGATACCGAAAGCGGCACAGGCTGTGCGCAAGTTTGTTAAGGATTCAACAACTGCACTGCCACCGAAAGAATATTCAGAAATTGATTTGCCGTAAGGTAAAATAAACAAGATAAGAAAGAGGGTATTTTGATTGTAAAATCGGAATACCCTCTTTGTGACAGAAGGCATTTGATCATATTTAATCAATAGCGGAGGCAGTATGAAAATCGAACGAATTATTTTATTTACCAAGGGAATTGAAACATTAAGTTTTTTTAGTGAGCAGCTTGGGAAGACTTTTAGTAAATTGGGATATGAAGTGTTTTACTTTGACCAGTGTAAATCGTATGATAGTCTTGCCGAATTGCTTTTGTTTGCCAAACCGGAGGCAACAGCGGCAGTGACGTTTAATTTTGACGGCTGCTGTGGTGAGGGATATTTTATTGACTGCAGGGGAATTCATTTGTTTGATGACAGAAAAATACCGGTTATCAATATTGTGGTTGACCATCCGTTTTACTATCATAAATTTCTGCCATTTTTGCCAAAAGACTACTGCCAGATTTCGATTGACAGAGAGCATGAAGCTTATTTGCAGTATTATTTTCCGGAAATTAAGCGGGGTCCGTTTTTACCGCTGGCGGGAACGTCTTTGTGGGAAGAAGATACGCTGCCTAAGTGGGAAGAACGCCCATATGACGTTGTATTTACCGGAAATTACACGCCGCTTTCTAAATTTGAACCAACGATTGAGAGACATGGCAAAGAGTATGCTGATTTTTATTACGGAATTATTGAGGATTTTAAGAAACATCCACATCTGGGGATGGATATCGGAATTCGTGAGCATCTGCTTTCCGAGGTTGAGGATATTACCGAAGACGGTGTAAAAGAAATGATGCCAAATATGATTATGATCGATTTGTATGTGCGCAATTATTTTCGTGGAAAAGTGGTGCAGACGCTTGTGGATGCCGGTGTTTCCGTGCATTGTTTTGGAGCTGGATGGGAATTTCTTCCCTGTGAACATCCGGAAAATCTGATAAAAGAGGGTGGCGTTGATTCACTGGCGTGTCTGCAGGCGTTAAGCAAGGCGAAAGTTTCTTTGAATGTAATGCCGTGGTTTAAGGATGGCGCACATGATCGCGTATTTAATTCGATGTTAAACGGCGCTGTATGTTTTACCGACTGGAGTCGGTATTTGGCAGAAAATTTACGGGATGGAGAGGATATTTTCTTTTATGAACTGGATGCACTTGAATGCCTGCCGGATATGGTGCAGGGGATTTTAGAAAATCGAAAAAAATGGGAGCACATGCAGAAAGCGGCGTATGAGACGGCTGAGAAGTCGCATACATGGGAACACCGTGCAGGGGCTGTGCATAAAGAAATTCTTTCCAAGATACGCTAAATGTGGTATGATGATACATAAGTCAAAGCGTCCACGTAGTATAAAGCGGGAGAAATGGAGGTAAAGATGGCTAGAAAAAACAAAAAACAGCGGAAACATCCTAAGTTTTGGTTTGGGTTTAAAATTGTATTACTTTTGTTTCTGCTCACAATATTAGTCGGCGGAATTATCTTTTATTTCAAATATGGAAAAGATATCTTCGCAATGCAGGATGACGCGGTTGCGCTTGTGAAAGAGTCGTCCATAGATACATTCCGTTCATCCGAGACGTCGATTGTGTATAACAATAAGGGCAAAGAGATAGCGAAATTAAAGGGAGAAAAAGACTCCTATTACCTTACCTTGGACAAAATACCAAAGGCGGTAAAGGATGCAGCAATTGTTACCGAAGACAAAAAGTTTTACTCACATAACGGAATTGATGCCAAGGGTATTATGCGTGCGGTTTTTGCATTGATTAAGAACAACGGTGAGAAAACACAGGGAGCATCGACAATTACCCAGCAGTTAGCACGCGGTGTTTTCCTCTCGACGGAGAAGACGTATGAGCGTAAAATAAAGGAAATTTTTATTGCGCTTGAGCTGGAAAAGAAGTACACCAAAAGCCAGATTCTGGAATTTTACTTAAATACCATTTATTATGCAAATGGTTACTATGGAATTGAGGCGGCGTCACGCGGATATTTCGGAAAGAGCTGTCAAGAATTGTCACTTGGGCAGTTATGCTTTTTGTGTTCTATTCCAAATAATCCAACCCTTTATAATCCATTGAAAAATTTTGATAACACGGTCAAACGTAAAAATCGTATTTTAGACCAGATGTTAGATGATGGCGTGATTACGAAGGTGGATTACGATGAGGCGTACCAGGAAGAAATTAAGCTGAACATTCAGGAAGTGAAGAAACGAGATTACATCCAGACGTTTGTTTCTTACTGTGCGATTCGCGAGTTGATGAAAAAGAATGGATTTGAGTTTAAAAATTCATTTGCGGATAAGGAAGAAAGAGAGACCTATGAGACGGAGTATGATGATGCGTACTCGACGGCTCAGCAGATGCTTTTGAATAAAGGATATAAGATTTATACATCCTTTGATTTGAAGAAACAGAAAAAACTGCAAAAAGCAGTCAATCATAATTTGTCCGGATTTAAGGACAAAGAGACAAACGGAACCTACAAAATGCAGGGTTCGGCAGTATGTATCGATAATAAGACCGGACGTGTTGTTGCGCTGGTGGGCGGACGAAGCCAGGAGACAGAAGGACTTTCCTTAAACCGTGCGTACCAGTCCTACCGTCAGCCGGGTAGTTCAATTAAGCCGTTGATTGTTTATACACCGACTTTGGAGCGTGGTTCAACGGCAAGCACGACCGTACATGATTATAAGTTTAAGGGCGGTCCGTCAAACAGCAGTGGACGTTACTACGGTTATATTTCGCTTCGTTTTGCGGTGGAGCAGTCCTTGAATACGGTTGCATGGCAGCTGTTCCAGAAGTTAAAACCGGAAGTTGGCTTGCAGTATTTATTGGATATGAATTATTCCAAAATCGTGAAGTCGGATTACTACTTGTCGGCATCCCTTGGCGGATTGACATACGGTACAAGTACGTTAGAGATGGCATCCGGTTATGCAACGCTGGAAAATGACGGAAAGTACCGGGAACCAACGTGTATTGTGAAAATTTTGGATTCCGATGGAAATGAAATTGTTTCCGATAAAGTCGAGCAAAAGAGTGTTTACAAGAAGGATTCAGCACGTGCGATGGTTGATATCCTGACCGGTGTAATCAAACGTGGTACGGCACGTGGTCTTGGCCTTGATAATGGACAGCCAAGTGCCGGCAAGACCGGAACAACCAATGATAAAAAAGACGGTTGGTTCTGTGGTTTTACACCATATTATACAACGGCAGTCTGGGTTGGCTATGATTCCCCGAAAACGGTTGCCGACTTGCATGGTTCCACCTATCCGGGACGAATCTGGCATGAGTACATGAATGAGATTCATAAAGACTTAAATGTAAAAGAATTTGATTTGGGTGAGTTATCATCGGGAAGTTCCGGTGGTGGCAGCAGTAGTGGTTATACGACTCCACAGGAAGATACCGGAAGTGGTGGAAGTGTAGATACGGACCCGGCAGATTCGAATGATAATGACGTTGATGTGGATCCGGATGATGGAACGGATACACAGGTTACGGAACCACCGGCCACGCAGGTACCGGCGACACAAGTTCCGGCAACAGCGGAACCGGCTGCGACAGAGCCTCCGGCAGACCCGGAAGCAGAGGGTGTAGAATAAAAAATAAGGGCTAAAAAAAGCCTGTCAGGCAAATGCTTGACAGGCTTTTTAATAGGTGCGCCTTGCGACACACGTTTCTATTAGTGTTCCTGATGATATTTCTTCAGGATGCGCTCGATACGCTCGGTTGGATTTAAGTATTCCGCAATTGAGGAATCATGATTTAAAGTATCGATAAGGAGAGCAATGTACTTGCTCATATCAACATTGATGTAATACTCACGCTGTAACAGTTCTTCCGGCTGATATACTAAGTTTGTCGTCATGACACGGTAAATCAAGCCGCTCTTATAAGCTTCATCAAACTTCTCCAGACCGTTTGTGAACAGACCAAAAGTAGAAGCAACGAAAATACGGTTTGCATTGCGGCGCTTCAATTCAGTTGCAACGTCAATCATACTTTCACCGGAGGAAATCATATCGTCAATCACAACAACGTCCTTGCCGGAAACATCAGCACCGAGGAATTCATGTGCAATAATCGGGTTACGTCCTTCAACAATTTTTGTGTAATCGCGGCGTTTGTAGAAGGTTCCTACATCAACACCGGCTACGTTACCAAAGTAAATCGCACGTCCCATAGCACCTTCATCCGGGCTGATAATCATCATGTTTTCCGGTTTCATATGAATGTCCGGTACATTTTTCAAAAGGGCTTTAATAAACTGATATGTTGGCTGTACAGTTTCAAAACTCTTCAATGGAATTGCATTCTGTACGCGAGGGTCATGTGCGTCAAAAGTGATAATATTGTCAACGCCTATAGCGGTCAGTTCCTGAAGTGCCAAAGCGCAGTCTAACGATTCGCGGGAACTGCGTTTATGTTGTCTGCTTTCATACAGGAAAGGCATAATAACAGTGATTCGTCTTGCTTTTCCGCTGATTGCGGCAATGATACGTTTCAAATCCTGAAAATGGTCATCCGGTGACATATGATTAACCTGTCCACATACTGTGTAAGCTAAACTGTGGTTACATACATCAACAAGAAGGTATACATCTTTTCCGCGGACGGATTCATTTAAGATACCCTTTGCTTCACCGGACCCAAAACGTGGGCATACGGCATCGATGATGTAAGAATCCCTTTTGTAATTGGTAAAATGAATGGAAGAATCTACATCGGCTTCATTTCTCCAGCCAACAATGTAATCATTCACTTTTTTTCCGATTGCTTTGCTACTCTCCAATGGAATAATACCAAGGTCTCCATAAGGGATTGTTTTCGACAAATCTTTTTGACTCATGATTAAAGTCCTCCGTGTAAATATTGTGTTGTAGGTTTATAGTTTGCAGCAACAGAAAGAAAAACATACTTAATGTTGCATAATTGCCTTTTTCAAACGAATGTCATCGCCGGTGATTTTTAATAATGTATAATTACTTGTAATCCGGGAGAAAATTCGCTCGCTGTAGCGTTCCCGTAAATCATCAAACGACAAGTTTGTTGAAATAATCGTGGAACGATGGTTTGTTAATCGTGTATCGATGCAGTGGTAAAGCTGAGAGGAAGTAAAACTATTGTTTAATTCTGTTCCCAAATCATCGATAATCAGTAAATCGCTGCTTAATAAATAAGAAAGCGAAGCATTTTTCCGGGTCTGTGATAAGTCCCGGTCAAATTTGCACGATTCTAAAATATCAAATAGTTTTAGAGAAGTCAAGTACACAACGGTATGAGACTTGTCTAAAAGCTCTTTTGCAATACAGTTTGTTAAAAAAGTTTTACCGACACCGGTGTTGCCGTATAACAGAAGATTTCCCGGTGTGTCCGAAAAACCGGATAAATAGGATTTCACGGTTTCTAAGACATGTCGCATATTGTCACGCGGTGTTTCGCCGGTTGCCTCTTCGGTGTAGTCATCCGGGTAAAAATCCAAATTAAAATGAGAAAAATTCTCATGTTCCAAAACGTCTTTCAAATTTGACTGTGAGTACAAATACTGAACAATCAGTTTTTCAAAACAGTGGCATTTCCTGCCATCAATATAGCCGGTATCCTTACAGTCAGCGCACTCGTAGACCGGTTTCAGGTAGTCCGCCGGGTAACCGTGCTGCAAAAGCAGGGCTTCTTTTTGTTTTGTGATTTTATCAATCTCGGCATCTAGGTCAATCGAATTGGTTTGTCCTTTCAAACGAGAGGCAGCGTGCTGCACCGAAAGTGTACGAATCCGGTTTTCCAATTCGTTCATTTGGGGAATCGCATCATAGACTTCTTTCATGCGCTTTTTTAGGATGAAATTGTCCTTGAGCTGCTGATGATAGTAATGGGACATCAGATGCTCGTACTGACTGTTGGTCAAAAGCATAATAAATGAATCCTTTCGTTTGTTTTATGCCTGCACATTGCGCAGTAACTGTTTTTCCAGTGAACTGTAATCCTCTTTGGAATACTCTCTTTGAGGAAAACTCTGGAATTGGTTTCTTTTTTGCTGTGTGGCAGAGTTTTTCTGCTCTCCGTTTTTTTTCTTCTGCTGAAATGACTTGTCACATTTTTCTATGTCCGCAAGGGTGAGGACACCTTTCTTGTGCCAGTCCTTTAATATACTTGTTATGTAATTTAAGTTTGTGCCACCGGTCTGCAAAACCGTACGCTTACATGCTTGCTCAATAATTTCATCTGGGAAGTCGTAATCACTCCATGTATCAATGATTTCACGTTCTGCCGGAGCAAGGGAGCGATTTAAGCCAAGTGCTTTGCTTACGACATGATAAAGACCTGAAAAAGCAGAAGACTCATCCTTTGCTTCCTCCGGCGTTGTAATCCCCTTTTTCGCCCATGTAAGACCAATTGCCTCCATATACTTTGGTGAAGTCTTTCCGCGGCTGTGTGCCGTGCGGTACAGGGTAGCAATCATCTCCTGTGAAAATCCGATGTCACACATAAAATATAAAATCATTTGCAGATGTGTGGTGGAAAGGGTCGTGCCAAGTATCTTTTCTGCCTGCGAAATCGCCTCGCTGATTTCAATATCTTTCATCAGTGCTTCCGCCTGTAAAGGAGTATACTCCTGGCGGTTCGGAATGGAGATGCCGTCGGGTACAACAGTTTCTTCCGCTACCGGTGAAGCATCGATATCCGGTTCTCTTTCTGTCGTAACTGCTGACGCAGTGTCTGTGGCGTCAGTAGAAAGAACAATCGAAGTAATCTCGCCATTTTGCTCTGTGAAAGAAAGAAGTCCTTCTTTCTGCCAGTAACGCAGTGCACGCAAAATGTCACTTTCTGTGCATTCGAAACAATCGGCAAGAGCATCAATGGATGAATTACCTGCGGTGTCGGCATGCTGGCAGAGCATAACCAGATACAAATATATTTTCACGAAATTGCCATTTGCAGATGGCATATGATTTTGAATAAATGAATTGGAAATCAAAGTGAGTCCGCAATTCGATGTTGTGGAAATTGTAAATCCCATAATAAAACTCATTCCCTTTCTCCATCAGGTATTTTTTACCTGTCAGCAAGGATGAGTATATCACAAAGAAAAAACAGTTGCAAATTGCAAATGTGCATACATTTCATGTAGAATTTATCTGTTGATAATGTGCATAATGTTCATAACAAAACAACAAATGGACTATTCTGGTAGAAAGAGTGGGCCAATATGCCGAAATTACGTTGGTTGAGCTTGTCAAGTAAAAAATGCAATTTATTCACATTTTTTTTTGAACAAAAAAATATCCACAACCGTATCTTTCGACTGAATGTTGATAAGGTTGTGGATAACGTTCATAACTTAGTTGTTCAAAAGATTTTCACCAATTTCTACTATGTTTCCGGCACCCATAGTTATCAACAGGTCGCCGTTGACTAAATTTTTTAAAATAAATTTTTCGATTTCGTCAAAACTGCGTAAATAGTGAACTTCCTTTCCGAGTTTTTCCAATTCTCTTGCAAGGTCAGCAGAAGAAATATCTCCCGGGTCTTTTTCACGCGCCGCATAAATGTCTGCTAAGATTACTTTATCTGCCAGAGAAAGGGCAGAGGCAAAATCCTTTAAAAAGGCGCGGGTACGTGTGTAGGTGTGCGGCTGGAAGGCACACCACAACGTTTTGTGCGGATAATTTTTCGCTGCTGTGAGTGTTGCTCGGATTTCCGTCGGGTGATGAGCATAGTCATCAATAATGGTAAATCCGTTTTTCTCACCTTTGTATTCAAAGCGGCGGTCTGCGCCGTGGAATGTAGTCAATGCTTTCTGGACGGTGCCGTCATCAATGCCGTAGAGAGAGGCTAACGCTAAGCAGGCAAGGGTATTGGAAACGTTGTGTCTGCCGACTACAGACAGATGGAAATGCCCTTTTGTTTCTCCATGTACGACTGCGTCAAAGGTGCCGCATCCAAGGTCATTGTAAGTGATGTTTTCAGCTGTAAAATCAGCGTCTTTATTTTCTAATCCGTATGTGATAACACGGCAGGAAAGTCCCTCTGTAATTTCTTCATAATTTTCAATATCCGCATTGATAATTAATGTACCATGCTCCGGAATCCGTTTCGCAAATAAATGGAAAGAGTGACGGATATCTGCCAGGTCATGGAAAAAGTCCATATGGTCTTCTTCTATATTAAGTATCATTCCCACAGTAGGGAAAAAGTGAAGAAAACTATTCGTGTATTCACAAGCTTCCGTAATGAAATGCTTGGAGTGGCCGATGCGGATGTTGCCGCCGATTGCTTCTAAAATACCGCCGACGGAAATTGTCGGGTCAAGGTTTGCTGCCAAAAAGATGTGGGAAGCAATCGAAGTGGTCGTTGTTTTTCCGTGTGTTCCTGCAATGGCAATGGCGGAAGAATAATTTTTCATTACCTGCCCAACCATAACTGCGCGCTCCATCAGCGGAAGATTTAATTTTTCAGCCGCCTGATATTCCGGATTGGTCTTTTTAACTGCTGCGGTATAGACAACCAAATCGATATCTTTTGTAATATTCTCTTCTTTTTGTCCATATACTACTTGTATGCCGAGAGATTCCAAATGTTTTGTGATTTTGCTTTCATGCCAGTCGGAACCGGTAATGGTAAAGCCCATGGAATGAAGCAGCTCGGCGAACCCGCTCATACTAATGCCGCCAATTCCAATAAAATGAATCTTTCCCGGATGTGTAAAGTCGATTTCGTACATAAATGACACCCTTCCTTCTATTATTTGGAAACAAAATTATGTTTCCTCAGATTCATTATATATAGACAGGGGAGAAAATACAAGGAAAAAGGTGAATATGCTTAAGATTTTCACACGATATTTGTGCAAAATGTACAAAATCAAAGAATCATAAGAAAAAAAATTGTGAAAAATATTCACAAAACTTAAACAATGTGGTATACTTATTTTACAATATTAACAACAGGGGTGATAACATGATCAAAAAAGAAATGATAGCCATGTTACTTGCTGGGGGGCAAGGGTCAAGACTGGGGGTCTTGACTGCAAATGTAGCAAAACCTGCTGTTGCTTTTGGGGGAAAGTATCGAATCATTGATTTTCCGTTGAGTAATTGTATCAACTCGGAAGTCGATACCGTTGGAGTGCTGACACAGTATCAGCCGTTGAAGCTGAATACTCATATCGGCATTGGAATTCCATGGGACCTTGACCGCAATATTGGGGGCGTGTCAATCCTGCCGCCGTATGAGAGAAGCACAAGCAGCGAGTGGTACACCGGAACCGCAAATGCGATTTACCAGAACTTGAATTATATGGAGTATTACAACCCGGATTATGTATTAATTCTTGGTGGTGACCATATTTACAAGATGGATTATCAGGTAATGCTTGATTTCCATAAGGCAAATCACGCGGACATTACGATGGCGACGATGCCGGTGCCGATTGAAGAGGCAAGCCGGTTTGGTGTCTGTATTACAGATGATACCCATCGTATTTTGGAATTTGAGGAAAAACCGGAGCATCCACGCAGTAATCTGGCATCTATGGGAATTTACATATTCTCATGGCCGGTGTTAAAAGAAGCCCTGATTCAGTTGAAAGACCAGAAGGGCTGTGACTTTGGTAAACATATTTTACCTTACTGCCACGAAAGAGGCGACCGCATTTTTGCCTTTGAGTACAATGGATACTGGAAGGATGTTGGTACGCTTGGTTCGTACTGGGAATCAAATATGGAATTGATTGACTTGATTCCGGTATTTAACCTGTACGAAGAGTTTTGGAAGATTTACACAAGTAACGAATGGATTCGTCCACAGTATATTGCAGGAGATGCTGTGATTGACAAAGCCATTGTGGGTGACGGCTGTGAGATTTATGGAGAAGTCCATAGTTCTGTGATTGGTTCGGATGTTGTCATTGAGGAAGGCGCTGTAGTGCGTGATTCGATTATTATGAATTCTGCGAGAATTGGTAAAAATACCGTTCTTGACCGTGCAATTATTGCAGAGGGTTCGATAATTGGAGAAAATTGTGTGCTCGGTGCGGGCGAAGATGACATTCCAAACAAACTAAAGCCGGATGTCTATGCCTTTAACCTGGTTACGGTTGGCGAAAAAACCGTGATTCCGGATGGCGTTACCATCGGTAAAAACACTGCCATAGCGGGTAAGACAACCATTGAAGATTACCCGGATAACACCTTAGCAGGTGGCGAAACTTTGATAAAGGCAGGTGACATGTAATGAGAGCAATAGGATTGATTTTAGCAGGTGGGTCCAGTACCCGCATGAAAGAACTGACAAAAAATCGTGCGACAGCAGCACTGCCGATTGCCGGTGGATACCGCAGCATCGATTTTGTACTTAGCAGCATGTCCAGTTCCCGGATTAACAAAGTTGGTGTCATTACGCAGTACAATTCAAAGTCGTTGACACAGCATTTGAACTCATCAAAATGGTGGGACTTTGGACGTAAAAAAGGCGGTTTGTTTGTATTCACACCGACACAGACACATGACAATAGTTATTGGTACCGTGGAACCGCAGATGCCATTGCGCAAAACATTGATTTTCTGAAATCAAGTCATGAGCCGTATGTAATTATTGCATCCGGTGACTGTGTATACAAGATGGATATGAATAAACTTTTGGAATATCACATTGAGAAAAATGCTGATGTTACCATCGTGACGAAGGACTTGGGAACGGTAGATGACCCGAGCCGGTTTGGTGTCGTATCGGTTGACATCGAAGGCAGGGTGACCGAGTTTGAAGAGAAGCCGCTTGTGACTTCGAAAACGCTGGTTTCTACCGGAATCTATGTAATCCGCCGCAGACAGTTGATTGAGATGATTGAGCGTGCAGGGGCGGAAGATGGATTCGATTTGGTAAAGGATATTTTTATCCGTTACAAAGGAGTCAAGAAATTTTATGCCTATCCGTTGGACTCCTATTGGAGCAATGTAACAACGGTTGATTCCTATTTTAAGACAAATATGGATTTCTTAGACCGCAAAACAAGAGAGTATTTCTTTAATGAATACCCACAGATTGCATCAAGAATTGAGGATTTACCTCCGGCTAAATACAATGTTGGCGCAAAAGTTAAGAACAGCCTTGTGTCAAGTGGTTGTATCATCAATGGTGAGGTTGAAGATTCCGTTTTGTTTAAGGAAGTTTATATAGGCAACAATTGTACAATACGAAACTCGATAATTTTAAATGAAGTCTACATTGGGGATAACACTTATATTGAAAATTGTATCGTAGAGAGTCATGGAACCATTCGGGCAAATTCCAACTATGTCGGAAGTCCGGATGACGTTAAAATCATTCAGGAGAAGAATGAGCGTTATGTAATGTAGCGTACAGATGAAGGGAGGATACGATGCAGATAACAGATGTTCGCGTCCGGATTGTGGACGGGAATGCGAAAATGAAAGCGGTTGCTTCAATTACTTTGGATGAGGCATTTGCCATTCATGATATTAAGGTAATTGAAGGAGAGCGGGGCTTATTTGTCGCAATGCCGAACAAGAAAATGCCAAATGGTGAATACCGTGATGTTGCACATCCGATTCATAGTGGTATGAGGACGGTGTTAGAGAAAGCAATTCTTGGCGAATATTATAATGTGTTAAAAGCGTAAAACCAGAAAGGCAGGTTGGCTTTGGTCAGCTTGCCTTTTTGTAGTGTAAGTTCGGCAGGTGTTTGCGGATGAAAGTATTTAGAGCAGGAGGTTAATTTGTGAAGAACATTTTCAAGGAACGAAAGATACATATTGCATGTGTGTGTTTGCTTTTGGTGATGCTGCTTGCCGGCTGTTCAAATTTGGAAACAGATAATCAAGAGACAGATTTATTTGACGTGTTAAATAGAGCTGATTCGGTTAAAATTGGAAATCATATTGTTGTTTATAATTCAGAGAGTGGAAATATTTGTTATGGGGAAATGGTAAATGATAAGCCAAAGATAATCAAAAATATTGCGCTGCCATACAAGAATGCAAATGTAAATCAAATAATTGCTAGTGACAATTGGATTTATGTTGTAGTAGAAGTAATGGCTAGTGAAAAAACAGCGGACGTAAGAATTATTTGCCGGTATGATTTGCAAATGAATTTAAAAGAAGTCAATCACACAATGTACCATAATATATATTATAAAGACGGGTACTTGTTTGGGTATGATGATGGCAATGAAGATTATGACCGTGTATTTTTTTATCTCACGCCACGTTATATTGAGGCAACACATTATGTTAAGGAAGAGAATTGGAAAAATCAATGGAATAAAATTTCTACGAAAAAAAAGAAGGAGAAAGTCGGTTCTGTTGTTTTATATAGGCATGAAGATGATTTACGTCATGATGTGCCATATTTTTCTAATAATAAAACAATTCCTTTATTTTGTGGGAGAGAAATTTGTTCTTCCGGAATAGAGCAGGATGGATACACAGCAGAACCATATACTTTCAGCAGAAAAAAACAGAACAAAATTTTGAAAGAGTTGAATTTGACGAATGAAAAATTCGACATGAGTATGTTACAGGATGGTGATAACATATATGGCTATTGCAATGTTTTTAAGGATGGCTGGGTTTATAACATGTATAAAGGAATTGATTTGAAAGATATAAAAAAGGCATTCACTTTTTGCTATTATTTTAAAAGTAAGAAGTTTAAAATTTTGCAAACATTTACGAATGGAGAATTGCTTGGTTTGGCAAATTCAGAAGAAGTGATTTACCGAAAGGGAAATGCAATTTATACACAGGCTCTTTTGGATGCAAAAAAGACACAGAAAATATTTAACTGCTCCCATTATGGAGAGATATATGCATGGGGAGATATAAAAAAAGGAAGCGGCATAAGCCCGGTAAAAAATAGCTCTGGAAAATATTTTGAAGTGACGGAAAAAAATACTATATTATCGGATGAAGAAAAATTCGTAGTAAGTATAGAGTAAGGGGGGTTATGAAGAAAATTTTTAAAGGACAAAAGATACATATTGCATGTGTGTGTTTGCTTTTGGTGATGCTGCTTGCCGGCTGTGATTTATTAAAGCCACCAATAGAATACGGAATTGAGTATGTGAGAAACCACATTAAGACACCTCATGGGACTGCATGGATTGGTGATACTTATGATGGGGTTAAACTCGTTGTGGGAAATGAAAAAAATGAACCGCTTCGAGAAACAGGGCTTTCTGAAGACCCATGGATGATAACAGCCAGCGAAAAGTATCTTTATGTACTTATTGAAAGAAGAGCATTAAAGTATTATTTGCTGAAATACGATTATTCTCTCAAAAAGAAGGCAGAATATGAAGTGCCTTACTCACAAGTTACTTGCCGAAATGGATACCTGTTTGGCTATCTGGAGGAAAGGGTGCCGGATACAGTTGATTTGTTGGCATCGGAAATGCCGGATTATCTAGTTGCTACACATTATGTTAAAGAAAAAGACATGGAAAAGAAGTGGAAAAAAATTAAGGATAAAGAGATTGTTCGTTTGGACGGAATAACTCTATATCGGCAATGGAAGGACCCGGAGTGGTATAATAACTGCTATTTTTCAGATACGAAACCAATTCCGGATTACTTGGGTTCTACGCAGGATTTAATTTGTGAGGATGGTGACTGGCAGACGCTGGGACGAGAAAAACAAAGTACATTTTTTGTGAAGCACAAAAAGGAATTGGATAAAATTATAGGAAACTGCAAATATGGTAGGTTGGTATTTAATAAGTGTGGAAATGATATTTATGGAATTTCTTTTGATGCAAGTAAGGCTTTTAATCGAGCGATTTCACTATCTCTTTGTGATAATGCCTCATCCTTTTCCTGAACTACCTTTTTTAGCCGCTCAATTTCCTGTTCCTTGACTTCGTTCATGCTATCCACGTATTCTTCCACCGTACCCTCTGATAACAACATAGGCTCTACCTCCGCTCGGTTTCGAATCAGAAACGAGCGCAAATGGTCTGCGTC
>JABLTR010029657.1_pt1 | contig 48974 bp, 45 predicted proteins | sample 7160071 | NCBI WGS metagenome assembly JABLTR01 (sample SAMN14651230, study PRJNA627086) | human gut metagenome | isolation source: feces | host: Homo sapiens | reverse complement strand
CCCACCCCATATGACCTCAAGGCGAAAGGGCCGGAGCTTCGGCTCCGGCCCTTGCCCGTCTCTTTGACGGGTCCCGTTTTCCATAGGGGTGTAGCCAAGCGGTAAGGCAAGGGACTTTGACTCCCTCATTCGCTGGTTCGAGTCCAGCCATCCCTGCCAGCGTATTGCATGCCCTGCATGTTCACATAATATAGATATCCTATGACCCGTTAGCTCAGTCGGCAGAGCACCTGCCTTTTAAGCAGGGTGTCCGGAGTTCGAATCTCCGACGGGTCACCAAAAAGAAGGACAGCCTTTTGGGCTGTCCTTCTTTTTGGGTTACGGCGTCCAAAGGCCGCCTCCACCCGCTTGATTAAAATGCTCGGGGACGGCGAAGCCGCCCCTGCGCAATTCTTCGCTGCGCTCCGAATTTACGCCGCACTTGCGGCGCGGCCCAAAAGGGCCGTGTTGCGAGCTGGGCTCCGGTTTGGGTTGGGTGCAGACCTGGAGGCGTGTTCTTTTTTGGTTTCGCCGCCTGGAGGCCGCCTCCACCCGTTTGATTAAAATGCTAGGGGACGGCGGAGCCGTCCATTTCCCCGCCGGAGCAGGCCACCTGCTCCGGCTTTTTGCGTCCATTCAGGGCGGCGGCTGGAGCTTTTTCAGGGGAGCAGAGTCAGCTGCCGGAGGAAAGTTCGGACCTAAATGTTACAGAAGTATTAAATGAATTTCGGAGCATTTTCAAAATCAAAAACCGCCTTTTGTGCAAATATACAAGGAAACAAGCCTAAAATAGGGAGATAAAGGGGAAATGATTGCACAAATCCTACAAATTGTGAATGAACTCTTAACTTTTTATTAAGACTCACGAAACAATCTTGTAATATTTAAAAACCGTGCTATGATAATGCAAGCTCCAATCGTGGATTGGACTGGATGTAACTTCAACGACGAACTTTATCAAGGTGATTGACATGACTATGATTCGAATGGTAGAAGCCTTTAACCTGTTTTTGGCTGTGCTGTTCACCGTGGCCTATTTTTATCAGCTGGTCTATCTGGTGATCGGCCTGGTGCGCAAGCACCGCCAGAGCACCGACCGGGATGCGGTGATCCACCGCTACGCCGCCGTGATCTCCGCCCGCAACGAGTCGGGAGTGATCGCAGAATTGATCCAATCGCTGAAAAACCAGAATTACCCCAAGGACTGCCTGGACGTCTATGTGGTGGCCGATAACTGCACCGACAACACCGCCCAGGTTGCCCGGGACGCCGGCGCCATCGTGTATGAGCGCTTCAACCAGAACAAGAAGGGCAAGGGCTACGCCCTGGATTACCTCTTCCGCACCCTGGCCCACGAGGGCAAGGACACCTACGACGGCTACATGATCTTCGACGCCGACAATCTGGTGGACCCCAACTTCACCGCCGAGATGAACAAGGTCTTTGACAGCGGCGACTACGGCGCCATTACCTGCTACCGCAACTCCCGCAACTTCGGTGCCAACTGGATCTCCTCCGGCTACGGCATCTGGTTCCTGCGTGAGGCCCGCTTCCTCAACTTCCCCCGTATGCTCCTGGGCACCAACTGCCACGTCTCCGGTACCGGCTTCCTCATCAATGCCGATGTCATCCGGGAGAACGGTGGCTGGCCTTACCACCTGCTCACCGAGGACATCGAGTTCTCCGTGGGCTGCGCCCTGAAGGGCCGCCGCATCGGCTACTGCGACAAGGCTGTCATCTATGACGAGCAGCCCACCACCTTCCGCCAGTCCTGGGATCAGCGCCTGCGCTGGTCCAAGGGATTCTATCAGGTCAATGCCAATTACAGCACTGCCCTGACCCGCGGCTTCCTGCGCAAGCCCACCCGCAAGTCCTGGTCCTGCTACGACATGTTCATGACCGTGGCCCCCGGCATGCTGCTGACCATGGTGATGCTGGCCTTCAACGTGGTGCTGTGCGTGGCCTGCTGGGGCCAGCCCGCCTACATTACCGAGCGCATCCTGGAGGTCGCCGGCAGCTTTGCCCTCTCCACGGTGGTCAGCTTCTACCTGGGCCTGCTGCTCTACGGCGCCCTGACCGTCATCAGCGAGTGGAAGCAGATCCAGATCCCCACCCACAAGAAGCTGCTGTACATGTTTACCTTCCCCATCTTTATGTTTACATACATCCCCATCTCTCTGGCCGCTCTGGTCCAGAAGGTGGAGTGGAAGCCTATCTACCACACCGGCGGCCAGAAGGCCCTGGGCAAAGGCTAATGAACATCACCCCGCGGCTATGCCGCGGGGTGTCTTTTTCTGGAAACCAATTTCGACGCCCTCCGGGAAAAAGCCTTGACAACGGGGCCCGAGTGGGCTAAACTAAAAACGATATGGGCCGTCACAACGGAGACCATGCAAATACTGACCACCCGCCTCGCCGGGTTAAGGCCATACGGACAGCCGGGTCAACTGCCGAAGGCAACTGAGATGTTGCCATTATTGATTGAGTTAAAAGCTCAATTTTATAAGTTGGTTACTTTATAACCAGTATGCCGCGGGCATATCAACTTGTAAAACGGTCAATAAGAGTAGTCAAAGTTTGTATTTGCTATCGCTCTGTAAAACGCCCGTACGTCCCGGGAAAAGGGGATGAGTGTCCCCGTATCTCTTTGCCGACTGGCGAAATCACGACCTGTTACAAGCGGTATGCGCAGCATACCGCTTGTTTTTTTATTCTTCGACAAGGGGGAGGAAGGCTTTATGGCGGAAAAACTGCGGCTTTACGGCTTCAATAACCTGACCAAGGCCCTCAGCTTCAATATCTACGACGTGTGCTACGCCAAGACCGCCCGGGAGCAGCGGGACTATATCGCTTACATTGACGAGCAGTACAACTCCGAGCGTCTGACCAATATCCTCACCACCCTGACGGATATGATCGGCGCCAAGGTGCTGAACATCGCCAAGCAGGACTACGACCCCCAGGGGGCGTCGGTGACCATTCTCATTGCCGAGGGATCCATGGTGCCCGTGGGGGATACCCAGCTGGCCCACCTGGACAAGAGCCATGTCACCGTCCACACCTATCCGGAGTACCATCCGGAGACCTGCCTTGCCACCTTCCGGGTGGATATCGACGTGGCCACCTGCGGGGAGATCACCCCCCTGTCCACCCTGGACTACCTCATCGGCTCCTTCGACTCGGATATCATCACCATGGACTACCGGGTCCGGGGCTTTACCCGGGACGTAAACGGCAAGAAGCTGTTTATGGACCACACGGTGCGCTCCATCCAGGAGTATATCGACCCGGCCATTCTGCGCCTGTACGACACCGTGGACATCAATGTATACGAGGCCAACCTCTACCACACCAAGATGATGCTCAAGGACATCAATTTGCAGAACTACCTGTTCAAAACTGACGTCTATGAGCTGCCTCCCAAAGTGCGGCTGGAGATCATGGACAATATCCGCCGGGAGATGATCGAGATTTTCAGCGGGCGGAACATCTATTGAAAGAGGTGAGAGCAACGCTTCAACAGGACCGCGCGCCCATCTATGAGGCGCTGGAAGAATTTCGAAAAAGAAGGGTCGTTCCCTTTGACGTCCCCGGCCACAAGCGGGGCCGGGGCAACCCCGAGCTGGTAGAGCTGCTGGGGGAGAAGTGTGTGGGGATGGACGTCAACTCCATGAAGCCCCTGGACAACCTGTGCCATCCGGTCTCCGTCATTCGGGAGGCCGAGGAGCTGGCCGCCCAGGCCTTTGGAGCCGCCCACGCCTTTTTGATGGTAGGGGGCACCACCTCTGCAGTGCAGAGCATGGTGCTCTCGGTGGCCAAGCGGGGGGACAAGATCATCCTGCCCCGCAACGTCCACCGCAGCGTCATGGGGGCTATGGTGCTGTGCGGCGCTGTCCCCGTGTATGTGAACCCCGAGTGCGACGACCGCCTGGGCATCCCTCTGGGCATGCGCCTGGAGGAGGTGGAGCGGGCCATCCTGCAAAACCCCGACGCCAAGGCGGTGCTGGTGAACAACCCCACCTACTACGGCATCTGTTCCGACCTGAAGGGCATCGTGGAGCTGGCCCACCGCCACGGAATGCTGTGTCTGGCCGACGAGGCCCACGGCACCCATTTTTACTTTGGCGACAACCTGCCCATCTCCGCCATGGCGGCGGGGGCGGACATGGCCGCCGTCTCCATGCACAAGTCGGGGGGCAGCCTCACCCAGAGTTCCCTGCTGCTGTGCGGCCCTGCCATGCAGGAGGGCCACGTGCGCCAGATCATCAACCTGACCCAGACCACCAGCGGCTCCTACCTGCTGCTGTCCAGCCTGGACATCTCCCGGCGCAACCTGGCCCTGCGGGGCCGGGCCGCCTTTGAGCGGGTGTGCGCCCTGGCCCAGTACGCCCGGGACGAGATCAACGCCATCGGGGGCTACTACGCCTACTCCCGGGAGCTGGTGAACGGGGGCAGCATCTATAATTTCGACATCACCAAGCTGTCGGTGAACACCCTGGACGTGGGCCTGGCCGGCATCGAGGTCTATGACCTGCTGCGGGACGAGTACGACATCCAGATCGAGTTCGGCGACCTGGGCAACATCCTGGCCTACCTGTCCATCGGCGACCGGCCCCGGGAGGTGGAGCGCCTGGTGTCCGCCCTGAGCGAGGTGCGCCGCCGCTTCGGCAAGGACAAGGCCGACCTCATGAAGCAGGAGTACATCGACCCCCAGGTGGCCGTCTCCCCCCAGGACGCCTTCTACGCCCCCAAGGAGTCCCTGCCCATTGAGCAGACCGCCGGGCGGGTGTGCAGCGAGTTTGTCATGTGCTATCCCCCGGGAATCCCCATCCTGGCCCCCGGCGAGCGCATTACCACCGAGATTTTGGACTATATCCGCTACGCCAAGGACAAGGGCTGCTCCATGACTGGACCGGAGGACCCCGATATCCTGCACCTGAACGTCTTGAAAGGAGGGGTGTGACCCATGGATCTTTGGTTTTCCGAAGCCCACTCGCCCAATGTAAAGCTGTCCATCCGGGTGGACAAGCAGCTCTACAGCGGACAAAGCGAGTTTCAGCGCATCGACGTTTTTCACTCCCCGGAGTTTGGCCGCTTCCTCACCCTGGACGGCTACATGATGCTCACCGAGAAGGACGAGTTCATCTACCACGAGATGATCACCCACCCCGCCATGGCGGTGCATCCCCACGTGCGGGACGTGCTGGTCATCGGCGCGGGAGACGGCGGCGTTATCCGGGAGCTGTGCCGCTACGACGACATTGAACACATCGACATGGTGGAGATCGACCCCCAGGTGGTGGAGGTCTGCCGGGAGTACCTGCCCAAGACTTCCTGTTCTCTGGACGACCCCCGGGTGACCATCCACTATGAGGACGGCCTGAAGTTCATCCGCCGAAAGGTGGACTGCTACGACCTCATCATCGTGGACTCCACCGACCCATTCGGCCCCGGCGAGGGCCTGTTTACCCGGGAGTTCTACGGCAACTGCTCCAAGGCCCTGCGGGAGGACGGCATCATGGTCAATCAGCATGAGAGCCCCTTCTACGACGAGGACGCCATGGCCTGCCAGCGGGCCCACAAGCGCATCGTGGAGTCCTTCCCCATTGCCAAGGTGTACCAGGCCCACATCCCCACCTATCCCTCGGGCCACTGGCTCTTCGGCTTTGCCAGCAAGAAGTACCACCCCCTGCGGGATCTGGACGAGGCCCGCTGGAACGCCCGCAAGCTCCCCGCCTGGTACTACACCACCACCCTGCACAAGGGCGCGTTTTACATCCCAGCCTATGTAGAGGAGTTATTAAAGCATGTTGAAGCCGCAGATTGACGTTTATATGGGCTGTGACGCCCCCTTTGAGGAGAGCACCACCGTCCTCTTCGGCGCTCCCTTTGATTCCACCACCTCCAACCGCCCCGGCACCCGCTTCGGTCCCTCCGCCCTGCGGCGGGAGTCCTACGGCCTGGAGCTGTACAGCCCCTACCAGGACAAGGACCTCAGTGACTACGCCATCCTGGACAGCGGCGACCTGGAGCTGCCCATGGGCAGCAGCGTCCTGGCCCTGGAGGCCATTCAGGAGCGGGCGGCGGAGATCCTCTCCGCGGGCAAGCGGCCCTTCCTGCTGGGGGGTGAGCACCTGGTGACCCTGGGCGCCTTCCGGGCGGTGTTTGAGAAGTTCCCCGATGTGCACATCATCCACTTTGACGCCCACACCGACCTGCGGCAGGAGTACCTGGGCGTGGAGCTGTCCCACGCCTGCGTCATCCGCCGCTGCTGGGATCTCGCCGGAGACGGGAAGATCTTCCAGTTCGGCATCCGCTCGGGAGACCGGGAGGAGTGGCGCTGGGGCCGGGACCATGTGTCCACCCACCCCTTCGACCTGGACACCCTGGAGGAGACGGTGGCAGAACTGGTCGACAAGCCAGTCTACTTTACAGTTGACCTGGATGTCATGGACCCCTCGGTGTTCCCCGGAACCGGCACCCCCGAGCCCGGCGGCGTGACCTTCGAGGCCCTGCGCAAGGCCGTGACCCTGGTGTGCAGCCGCTGCAATGTGGTGGGCTGCGATGTCAACGAGCTCTCTCCCCCCTACGACCCCAGCGGCGTGTCCAACGCCGTGGCGGCCAAAGTGGTGCGTGAGATGCTGTTGGCCCTGGAAAAGTGATTCCATATTCTAATATTTTAAGATAAAAATACGGGAGGTAATTGCTATGAGCAAGGTTCTCATTATCGGATGCGGCGGCGTGGCCGGCGTGGCCATTCACAAGTGCTGCCAGAACAGCGAGGTGTTTGAGGAGATCTGCATCGCCAGCCGCACCAAGTCCAAGTGCGACGCCGTGAAGGCTCAGCTGGAGGGCAAGACCAAGACCAAGATCACCACCGAGCAGGTGGACGCCGACGACGTCAATCAGGTCATCGCCCTCATCAAGAAGGTGCAGCCCGACCTGGTCATGAACATCGCCCTGCCCTATCAGGACCTGACCATCATGGACGCCTGCCTGGCGTGCGGCGTCAACTACATGGACACCGCCAACTACGAGCCCGAGGACATCGACGACCCCGAGTGGCGTGCGGTCTATGAGAAGCGCTGCAAGGAGGAGGGCTTCTCCGCTTACTTTGACTACTCCTGGCAGTGGGCCTACAAGGAGAAGTTTGAGAAGGCCGGCCTCACCGCCCTGCTGGGCTCCGGCTTTGATCCCGGCGTGACCCAGGCCTACTGCGCCTACGCCCAGAAGCACCTCTTCGACCAGATCGACACCATCGATATTCTGGACTGCAACGGCGGCGACCACGGCTACCCCTTCGCCACCAACTTCAACCCCGAAATTAACCTGCGCGAGGTGTCCGCCCCCGGCTCCTACTGGGAGAACGGCCACTGGGTGGAGATCCCCGCCATGTCCATCAAGCGGGAGTACAACTTCGACCAGGTGGGCGAGAAGGACATGTACCTCCTGCACCATGAGGAGATCGAGTCCCTGGCCAAGAACATCCCCGGCGTGCAGCGCATCCGCTTCTTCATGACCTTCGGCCAGAGCTACCTCACCCACATGAAGTGTCTGGAGAATGTGGGCATGCTGTCCACCACCCCCATTGAGTTTTAGGGCCACCAGATCGTGCCTATCCAGTTCCTGAAGGCCCTGCTGCCCGATCCCGCCTCCCTGGGTCCCCGCACCGTGGGCAAGACCAACATCGGCTGCATCTTCACCGGCAAGAAGGACGGTGTGGAGAAGAAGGCCTACATCTACAACGTCTGCGACCACCAGGAGTGCTACAAGGAGGTGGGTTCCCAGGCCATCAGCTACACCACCGGCGTGCCCGCCATGATCGGCGCCATGATGCTGCTCACCGGCAAGTGGAACAAGCCCGGCGTGTACACCGTGGAGGAGTTTGATCCCGATCCCTACATGGACGCTCTGAACAAGTGGGGCCTGCCCTGGCAGATCAATGACAACCCCGTGCTGGTGGACTGATGAAGGAGTTTACTTCCCTGCCCACCCCCGCCTTTGTGGTGGATGAGGGGCTTTTGGAACGGAACCTGGAGATCCTCCAGGAGGTGGCCCGGGCCTCCGGCGCCAAGATCCTCCTGGCCCAGAAGGCCTTCTCCATGTTCTACGCCTACCCCATGATCGCCCGGTATCTGGCGGGCAGCACCGCCAGCGGCCTTTACGAGGCCCGGCTGGGGAAGGAGCACTTCCCCGGCGAGGTCCACGTCTTTTCTCCCGCCTACCGGGAGGAGGAGTTTACCCAGCTGCTTCAATACGCCGACCACTTTGTGTTCAACTCCCCCAAGCAGCTGGAGAAGTACGCCCGGCGGGCCCGGGAAGCGGGCAAGCAGGTGGGCCTGCGGGTGAACCCCGAGTGCTCCACCCAGGAGGGCCACGCCATCTATGATCCCTGCGCCCCCGGCTCCCGGCTGGGCACCACCCTGGCCAATTTCCGGCCCGAGCAGCTGCCCCTGCTGGACGGGCTTCACTTCCACACCCTGTGCGAGCAGAACTCCGACGACCTGGAGACCACTCTTGTGGCCTTCGAGGAGAAGTTCGGCCCCTATCTCAAGGGGCTGAAGTGGCTCAACCTGGGGGGCGGCCACCACATCACCCGGAAGGACTACGACCGGGAGAAGTTGATCGCCCTGGTGCGGGGTCTGCGGGAGCGCTACGGGGTGGAGGTCTACCTGGAGCCCGGCGAGGCCGTGGTACTCAACGCCGGTTTCCTGTACACCCGGGTGCTGGAGACGGGGCACAACGGCATGGATGTGGCCATTCTGGACACCTCCGCCGCCTGCCACATGCCCGACGTGCTGGAGATGCCCTACCGCCCGCCCCTGGCGGGCAGCGGCCAGCCCGGCGAAAAACCCTACACCTACCGCCTGGGCGGTCCCACCTGCCTGGCGGGGGACATCATCGGAGACTACTCCTTTGACCACCCCCTGGAGGAGGGCGACGTGCTGGTCTTTGAGGATATGGCCCTGTATACCATGGTCAAGACCAATACCTTCAACGGCATGCCTCTGCCCGCCATGCTGTGGCGCACCAAGCAGGGGGAGTACCGGACCGTGAAGGAGTTTGGATACCAGGACTTCAAGTCCCGCCTGTCTTAAGAACAAAAACACCCCCGGAGCACAGCTCCGGGGGTGTTTTTTGCAAAAAAAGCCCCGAGGGCATACCCTCGGGGCCAAAGTCAAAGAAAGGGAAACCGGGAAACTCAGCGGTGAGCCAGAACGGGGTTGACGCCCACCTTCTTGCCCTCCTGATAGACATAGAAGCCAGCGCCGGACTTGCGGCCCAGGTAACCAGCGGAAACCATCTTGCGCAGCAGGTGAGCAGGACGGTACTTGGTGTCGCCCAGGTCGATGTAGAAGGTCTCCATAACCTCCAGCAGGATGTCCAGGCCGATCATGTCCGCCAGAGCCAGGGGGCCCATGGGGTGGTTACAGCCGCGGAGCATACCCTCATCCACGTCCTCCACGGTGCCGATGTCCTCGTCCAGAACCTGAACGGCCTCGTTCAGCATGGGCAGCAGCATACGGTTGACGATGAAGCCGGGCTTATCCTTGGCCAGGATGGGACGCTTGCCCATCTGCTTGCCAACCTCAGTGACGGCGTCGATGGTCTCCTGGGAGGTACGCAGACCGTAGACGATCTCCACCAGGCTCATCACAGGCACGGGGGAGAAGAAGTGCAGGCCGACGACCTTCTCAGGACGGCTGGTAGCAGCGGCCAGGCTGGTCATGGAGATAGAGGAGGTGTTGGAAGCGAAGATGGTGCGGCTGTCGCAGATCTTGTCCAGCTGCTGGAAGATGGCCTGCTTGGCCTCCAGGTTCTCGTAGATGGCCTCGATGACCAGATCCACGTTGGAAGCCACGTGCACGCTGACGGAGGTGGTCAGGCGGTCCAGGCAGGCCTGCTTCTCCTCGGCGGTCATACGGCCCTTCTCCACTTCACGCTCCAGGCGCTTGCTGATGCCGGCCACTCCCCGCTCAAGGGCGGCCTTGCTCTGATCGTTGAGGATGACCTCGTAACCGCGCTGAATGGCGGTCTGGGCGATACCGCTGCCCATCAGACCGGAGCCCACGACAAAAATTTTGCGGATTTCCATGTTGATCTCCTTCTCTAATGAAATTCCGGGCATTTCCACCACCAAAAGCGGTTTCGGCGGAAACCGTTATGGTACATTTTACCACAAAAACTCTGGCTTTGTCTATAAAAAGCCGCTCAAAAGCCAAAATTTGCAGGTGGGGAAAAACCGGTTGGCGGAAGGGGGCGCCGGCGGGCGCCGTCCTTCTCTCTTGACAAATTAACTATAACGTTAAACCGCCCCAGCGTCAACCGGGGCAAGAAAGAACGTTACGAAACCGATATAAAATCATAACATATGCAAAAAATCACCCCGTCGGGGGAGGGGCTGCTCTTGTCTTTCCCCCCGGGGACGAGTATAATCAATCGGGAAGGAAAGGAGTGTGGGACCGTGAAAAACGCCGCAAAATGGGCAGCCCTGTGGGCGCTTTTGGTCCTGCTGCCGGCAGGCTGCGCCGGGGGAGAAGCCGACAGCTCCCAACCCCGCCAACTGGGAGAGGAGATCTCCACGGCCTGGTTCACCTTCTCCGTGGAGGAGGCCGCCTGTACCCAGGAGTACCAAGGCTACTCCGCCCAGCAGGGGGAGACCCTGGTGGTGGTGGAGCTGTCTCTGAGAAGCCGCTATGACCAGGCCATCCCCATGTTTGATACGGATTTTCAGCTGTCCTGGCAGGGTATGGAGCCCCAGGACCAGCGCTGTATGCCCGTGGAGCACTACTGCCAGGAGCAGCTGCCCACGGAGTATGAATTGCAGCCCCGGGAGACCCTGGACGGGGTGGCCGTCTACGAGATCCCGGAGGAAGCCCGGGACCTGGTCCTCACCTTCCAGGAGGTCTTTGACGACGGGACCCAGGAAGGAAAACTGGGAGAGACCTATACCGTAGACCTGTCCCAGGCGCAATGAATGGAAAAAGGAGAAACGTTCATGTTGTTTGATACCCATGCTCATTATGATTCCGGAGCCTTCAACGCCGACCGCATGGAGGTGTTATCTTCCATGCCCCAACAGGGCGTGGGCCTCATTTTAAACCCCGGCTGCGAGCTGGAAAGCTCCCGCACCGCCGTGGAGCTGGCCGAGCAATTTCCCTTTGTTTACGCCGCTGTGGGTGTCCACCCCTCCGACTGCGGGGAGTGGCAGGACAGCTGGCTGGAGGAGCTGAAGGCCCTGGCCGCCCACCCCAAGGTGAAGGCCATCGGCGAGATCGGCCTGGACTACTACTGGAAGGAGAACCCGCCCCGGGAGTTTCAGCAGATGGTGCTGCGCAAGCAGCTGGAGCTGGCCCGGGAGCTGGACCTGCCCGTCATCATCCACGACCGGGAGGCCCACCAGGACTGCCTGTCCATCGTCCGGGAGTACCCCGACGTGCGGGGCGTGTACCACTGCTATTCCGGCAGCCTGGAGGACGCCAAGGTGCTGGTGAAGCTGGGGTGGATGCTCTCCTTCACCGGCGTCATCACCTATAAAAACGCCCGCAAGTCCCTGGAGGTGGTGGACTGGCTGCCCATGGACCGCATCATGATCGAGACCGACTCCCCCTACCTCACCCCCGAGCCCTTCCGGGGCAAGCGCAACGACTCGGGGAAAGTCCACCTGGTGGCGGAGAAGATCGCCCAGGTGAAGGGGCTGGACACGGAGGAAGTGGTCCGGCTGACCATGGAAAACGGAAAGCGGTTTTTCCGCATCGATCAGGAGGGATAAGGTATGACCATCACCTATGAATACGAGGGCGCGCTGTACGTGAACCTCACCAACAAATGTAACTGCAACTGCAACTTCTGCCTGCGCCACGGCAAGAAGGAGGGGTCCATCTATACGGAGGACTCCCTCTGGCTGGAGCGGGAGCCCACTCGGGAGGAGGCGCTGGAGAATTTCCTCACCCGGGACGTGTGTTCCTACCGGGAGATCGTCTTCTGCGGCTACGGGGAGCCTACCTACCGCATTGACGATATCATCTGGCTGGTGGACCAGCTGAAGGAGCGCTTCGGGGACAAGCTGCCCCCTGTGCGCATCAACACCAATGGCCACGCCAACCTGATCCAGGGCCGGGATGTGCTGCCCGACCTGAAGGGCCGCATCGACACCCTGTCCATCTCCCTCAATGCCAACAACGCCCCTGACTACGTGGCCCTGTGTCACCCCATCCAGGGGGAGGCAGCCTATCAGGCCATGCTGGACTTTGCCCGGGAGGCCACCGCCTACGTGCCCCACGTGGTGTTCACCGTGGTGGACCAGGGCACCGCCCCCGAGTCCATTGAGGAGAGCCGCCGCATCGCCGAGAGCCTGGGTGTGAAGCTGCGGGTGCGCAGCTTTATTGACTCCTAAATGAAACAAGAAAAGGAGCGCCGTAAGGCGCTCCTTTTTTATGCTCTGAAATCGGGAAAGGGTCAGGCGGCCCCTTCCAGCTCGGCCAGGGCCTCGCTCTCGCTGTCGGCGGAGAAGCAGAACCGCCCCGCCCAATCATAGACCTCTACATGTCCCCGAACCCAAATCAAGCTGTAATCCATTGCTTCTGCGCCTCCCTGTTTGATTTGATGGACTGATCTTACCAAAGGATCAGTCCCATAAACAGGACTTTTGCGCAGCCTTAGGAAAAGTGGGGCGGGTGTTCAAACACGGCAGGCAGGCGGTGGGCCGGCATGGGCCGGGCCAGCAGAAAGCCTTGCAGCCAGTCCACGCCCTCCGTGTGCAGAGCGTCGGCCTGGTCGGGGGATTCCACCCCTTCCACCAGCACCTGGGTGCCCATCTCGTGGATCAGGGTGGCCGCGCCGTGGATCAGGCGCAGAGCCTTGGGGTCGGCGGGGTAGCGGCTGAGCAGGCTATGGTCCAGCTTGATGCACTGGAAGGGAAGGTCCCGCATGCAGGAGAGGTTGGACCAGCCGGTGCCGAAGTCGTCCAGGTAAAACCGCACCCCCTGGGCGGCCAGCTCCCGCATGACCTGGGCGGTGCGCTCCATGTCCTGGGAGAGCACCCGCTCGGTGATCTCGATCTTCAGGCGGGAGGGGGCGACCTGATACCGGTCCAGCATGTCCAGTACCCGGCGGGGCAGGTCCTCCTGGGAAAACTGCTCCATGGAGAAGTTCACCGACACCGTCTCCAGACCGGGGACCGCGCCGCCGCTGAGCAGGCGGCAGGTCTCCTCCAGAACGATCCAGCCCAGGGCGTCAATGAGGCCGGTCTCCTCGGCCAGGGGGATAAAGCGGCCGGGGGAGACGGGACGGCCCTCCAGGTCGTTGAGGCGCAGCAGGGCCTCGGCAGAGGTGAAACGGCCCTTGGCGCAGTCAAAAATGGGCTGGTACCACACAGCAAAGCGCTTTTGGGCGATGGACAGGCGCACCAGCTCCTCCAGGCGCTTGTGCTCGTCCAGCCACTGGGTGACCTGGTGGTTGAAGATCACCTGGGGCTGGTCGGGGCTGTGGGTAAGCTTCACCGCGCACTCTAGATATTCCCAGGTCTGTGTCAGGGCCCACGGCTCCTGACCGGTGCAGACCAGCTGGGCAAAGCGGGCGTGCAGGCGCACCGGCTGGGTCTGCCACATCTGGGGCTGGTCAAACTGGTCCCGGATGGTGGACAGACAGCTGGAAGCCTGGTGGGGGGCCAGATAGGGCAGCAGCACCACAAAGTCCACGTTGCCGAAGCGGAAGCAGCGGCCCTGGGGAAAGAGCCCCTCCAGGGTGCGGCCGGTCTGGGTCAGCAGCAGATCTCCCGTGCGGTGGCCCAGACGCTGATTGACCCCGGAGAAGCGGCGCAGGGAGACCAGCACCAGCTGAAAGTGCTGCTGTCCCGCCAGCAGCAGGGACAGCTCGTGGTAGAGCCGGTTGCGGGTCCCAAGACCGGTGAGACTGTCCAGCTGGGAGCGGCGGCTTTGCAGGCAGATAAACAGCAGCAGATTGGTAAAGGCCATCATGATGCGGCTGGGGATCATCCAGGGACAGTGCAGCTGGAGAGCGCCCAGTAAACACAGCATCAGGGGGAGGATCCTAAAGGTCTGTGCCGTGGCGGGAGGGACGCTGGCCCGGTGGCGCAGATAACATAAAATAGCCAGGCCCAGCTGGATGAGCATGAGCAGATAGGGGACTGCGTTCAGGGGCCCACGGTGATAGAGATACAGCCGGTCAAAGTAGAACAGCAGACCCGTGGACAGATTGACCAGCAGAAGCACCACAAAGACCAGGTTCAGGACAACCAGAACATACCGGATGCGGCGCAGGCCTCTCCGGTCAAAGACATACTCCAGGGTGAGCAGCATCAGATAGTAGGACAGGCAGGAGCAGGCCAGAGCGGAGACCAGAAAGTAGAGGGAGCACAGCAAAAGAGACAGGACCGGCAGCTGCCGGAAGTGGACGATGGCTCCCACGCTGAGCAGATCCAGCAGAATGGAGAGGATGGGCAGCAGCAGGCAGCACTGATAGAGCCTGGGGCGGGGAGCCACAGTCAGGCGTCGGTCAAAGGAGTAGAAAGAAAGGGCCAGCAGCAGGAGCAGGGAAATGAGCTCCGCGGTCAGCGAGCAAGCAAGCAAAGAGAACCCTCCTTGGGGAACGACCCGTATGGTGTAACAGTATAGCCGGAATTGTATCACAGGTTTTCTCAGTTGGGAAGAAAAACCAAACCAATTTTTAAAAAATTCTAAAAAATAAAACGGATGTTTCCCTTTTTTGGGTATAAAAAAGTCCCGGCGGCAGAGAGAAACCCTCTCTGCCGCCGGGTGTTGAAAGAAAGGATACGCAAATTACTTCTTCTGGGCCTCGCCCTCGGGAAAGATGATCTTGTTGACAAAGAAGAAGATGACCATGGAGATGCCGCCGTTGAGCACCACGGTGCCGATGTTGTAGATGAAGGGGGGCACAAACAGACCGGCAACCGCCATCCAGATGCAGTTGATGGAGTTGACGATGCAGGTGATGATGCAGAAGGCGATGACATACCACAGGATCTGGTAGGCCAGATTCCCCTTGCTGCGGAACACCAGGTTGCGCTGGAGGGGGAAGTTGATGCACTCGCCGATGACCATGGCCACCATGTAGGCGCAGAAGTAGGGCAGGCCGCCGTGGTCCACGTCATAGCCCAGGATGTTCCACTGGAAGGTCTCACCGAAGAGGGTGATGGGAATACCGGGCCAGCCGAAGTCCACCATGGGCAGACCGGCGAAGGCGGCGGGGAGGAAGGTGAGCAGGATGTACTTAAACACCGTGATCACGTTGCTGACGATGACGAACAAGCCGCCCTCCCGGATCCATTTGGCCGCGGCGGGGTGCTTGGCTGCGAAGTGATTCCAAAAATTCAAAGCCGTTTGCTCCTTTCCTTGCGGAGTTTGCCGTTGGCGAAGAAGCCGCCAATGACCTTGCCCAGTCCGCGGAAGAAGTGGCCGTTGCAGATCTCCAGAACGGAGGCGGCCATCTCGGTGGAGGCCAGGCCGTTGCTCATCTTGGCCAGGCCCCGGAAGGGCATGTTGTGGATAAAGAGAACGTTCAGATTGGGCGCGCCCTTGGCCTCACTGCTGCGCTGGATGGCGGCCAGGCGGCCGGCGGCGAAGTGGGCCACCAAGCCCTTGGCGTAGCTCATCTGCAGCAGGCTGTCGTTCATGCCCAGAGGGGCGGAGCGGTCCCACTTGCTCTGGGGGATGGGACGGCCCAGAAGGGTCTCAAACTGCCCGTCAGGGACATTCTCCACCTGGGCGGAGAAGTAGCAGGACAGCTCCTCCCGGTCGTAGGGGATGGGGGCGTCGGTGCCCTTTACCTCCACCTCGCCGGTGAGGCGCACGTCCTCGGCGCTGGCGGCCACCATGAGCTGGTAGCGGCCGCTCTCCACCTCCCAGCGGTTGGTCTTCACGTTGAAGTAGCGGAAGGCCTTGTCGTCCAGGGGGATGGTCACCTGGCGGCTCTCGCCGGGCTGCAGGAACACCTTGGCAAAGCCCTTAAGCTCCCGGGCGGCCCGGAAGATCTTACTCTCGGGCAGGGCCACATACAGCTGGGCCACCTCGGCGCCCGCACGGTCTCCGGTGTTGGTCAGGGTAAAGGTGACCTCCTGATCGGAGACGGACAGGTCGGAGTACTGGAAGGCGGTGTAGCTCAGGCCGTAGCCGAAGGGGAAGCACACGGGCTTCTGGGCGGAGAGGTAGTAGCGGTAGCCCACGAAGATGGACTCCCGGTACTCGGCGGTGAGCTCCCGGCCGGGGAAGTAGTTGCAGTTGGGGGTGTCCTCATAGGTAATGGGGTAGGTCTCGGCCAGCTTGCCGGAGGGGTTGGTCTTGCCGGTGAGCAGGTCGGCCATGGCGCCAGCGCCGGCCTGGCCCCCCAGATAACCGTGGATAAGGCCCTTGCACTGGTCCAGCCAGGGCAGCTCCACGGGGGAACCGCCGGAGAGGACCACCACCACGTTGGGGTTGACGGCGGCCACCGCCTGCACCAGCTGATTCTGGTTTTCGGGCAGGTGCATGTGGGAGCGGTCCATACCCTCGCTCTCAAAGATCTCGGGCAGGCCCAGATACAGCAGCACCACGTCGGCGGTGGAAGCCAGCTGCACGGCGGCCTGCTGCAGGCCCTGGTCCTGCTTGCCGCTGCGCAGATAGCCCTGGGCGTGGCCCACCACGTCCAGGCCGGACTCCTTCAGGCAGTCCAGGGGCTTGTCCAGCTTGGTGGGGTTGACCAGAGAGGAACCGGCGCCCTGATACCGGGGCTCCAGAGCCATGTCGCCGATGACGGCCACACGGGTGCCGGCGGCCAGAGGCAGGATGCCGTCCTGGTTTTTCAGCAGCACCGCGGTCTGGGCGGCGGTGACCCGGGCGGCGTCGTGGTGGGCCTGCTGGTCAAACTCCTTCTTGCCCTCCTGGGTGGCCTTGGCGGTGGAGAGGATCACGTCCAGCAGCTGGTCCACCCGCAGGTCGATCTCCGCCTCGGTGATGCGGCCCTCTTTCAGAGAGGCCAGCACCTCCCGGTCGCTGTCACCGATGGTGCCGGGCATCTCCAGGTTGCTGCCCGCCTTCAGACCATCGGTCTGGCTGTTGCATCCGCCCCAGTCGGTGACCACAAAGCCGTCAAAGCCCCACTCGTCCCGGAGGATCTCGGTGAGCAGGTGGGCGTTCTCGTTGGCGTAGGTGCCGTTGACCTTGTTGTAGGAGGACATAATGGACTTGGGATGGCCTTCCTTCACGGCGATCTCAAAGTTGGTGAGGTAGAGCTCCCGCAGGGCCCGCTCGTCCACCACGCTGTCGCAGGTCATGCGCAGCAGCTCCTGGCTGTTGGCGGCAAAGTGCTTGGGGCAGGCGGAGATGCCGTTTTCCTGTACGCCGCGGATGAAGGCGGCGGCCATTTTGCCGGAGAGATAGGGGTCTTCGGAGTAGTACTCAAAGTTGCGTCCGCCCAGAGGGCTGCGCTTGATGTTCAGGCCGGGGCCCAGCAGGACGTTCACCTGGAGACAGGCGGCCTCCTTGCCGATGATCCGGCCGGCCTGGGTGGCCAGCTCCGGGTCCCAGCTGTTGGCGATGCCGGCGGCAGTGGGGAAGCAGGTGGAGGGCTGGCTGGCGTTGAGACCCAGATGATCGCCCTCGCCCAGCTGCTTGCGCACCCCGTGGGGGCCGTCGGACAGGAACATGCTGGGCACCCCCGCCTGCGGGAAGGGATAGGTGCTCCACACGTCCCGGCCGGAGAGCAGAGCCACTTTTTGCTCCAGCGTGAGCTGATCCAGGATATCTTGGTGTTTCATGGTCGATCTCCTTTTCTCAATTGCGGTGTCTGCTGCCTGTGGAAACAGGCGCAGGTGCCCGAAGGAACGGAGAAGGCCCCCGCGCCAGGCGGGCGGGGGGCCTTTCCCTGATGGTTTGGTTTAGGCCTGAGCGGAGGTATCCTCCAGCTTCTTGGCCTTCTTGGCGATGGCAACGGCGCCGGCCAGCAGCACGACGGCGACCACCACATCGATGGCGATGGCGGCCATCTGCCAGCCCTGGAGCCCGCCGCCGGACAGGTTGGCGGGATCGTAGGCACGGGAGTTCACAGTGGTATACAGGATGTTCTTACAGGCCTGACGCATGGCCAGCACGGAGGTGGCGCTGGTGGTGTCGGTGACATGGTTGGTCTCGGTGTCATAGGCGACCAGCATGCAGTCGGTGCCGCCGCGGATGGCCTGGTCGGCATCCATGTAGCCATACACGCCGAAGTAGTCGGTGAGGACGAAGCCCTCAAAGCCCCACTCGTCACGCAGGACGTTGTTGAGCAGCTCGTCACAGGCGCCGGCCCAAACGGTGCCGATGTAGTTGAAGGAGGACATGACCGCCTGGCAGCCGCCGTCCTTCACGGCGATCTCGAAGGGCTTCAGATAGATCTCACGGATGGCCTGCTCGTTGGACCAGGTGCACAGCATGCCGCAGCGGTTGGTCTCCTGGTCGTTGAGGGCGAAGTGCTTCATGTAGGCGTATACGCCGTGCTCCTGAGCGCCCAGGATGGCGTTGGCAGCCATGTTGCCGCCCAGCACACCGTCCTCAGAGTAGTACTCGAAGTTACGGCCGGCGAAAGCGGAACGGTGGGTGTTCATAGCGGGAGCGTACCAGCCGGACACGCCCATCTCGTCGGCCATCTTGCCGATGCGCTCACCGAAGGAGTTGGCCAGATCCACGTTCCAGGTGGCGGCGATCATCACAGCGGCGGGGAAGCCGATGGAGCCCTTGCCGGTGAAGTTGTTGTTGATGGAGGCAGGGCCGTCACAGTCGATGGTCTGGACCTTGCCGATGCTGTTGGCGGGGGAGGTCTGGTAGCCGCCGATGGCGATGAGGGTGTCCATCTCAGAAACGGTCAGCTGATCCAGCAGGGAATCCCACTGGGGATCGTCGTAGTCCACGCCGCGCAGGTCCTCCAGCTTCAGGCCGTTCTTGGCGCCGGTGGTGGGCATCACGTCGTCGGGATTATTGAACTGGTTGGGGTCGTAGTTGCTGTTGTTGTAGAAGGTGGCCTTGGTCTCCTCATCCATGGTGAAGTTGGTGGGAGCGGCGGTAGCCTCGTCGTAGTTGGCAAAGCCGTTGGCGCGGCTGAGGTAGGTCACGTCGCCCTCAGCAAAGGCGAACTGGTTGGAAGCGGCCACAGCGTCGGTGGAGCGGGGGCTGTTGTCGCCGTAGGTGATGGTGGCGGGAACATTGTAGGTCTGGGAAGCGATGACGTTGTGGGCGTCGGAGTTGATGGAGATGGCGTAGTCACCGGCCTCCAGCACGTAGGCGCCGGCACCGTAGGTGTCATAGGAAGCCATATCCTCCACGTCGAAGGAGATGGTCAGAGTCTGGGAAGCGCCGGGCTCCAGCATGTCGGTTTTGTCGAAGGCGATGAGGTTGGCGCTGGCCTTCTCAATGCCGCCGTTGGTGTAGGGGGGATTGTAGTAGACCTGGACCACGTCCTTGCCGGCCACATCGCCGGTGTTGGTGACGGTGACGTCGAAGGTGATGGTGCCGTTGCTCTCAGAGATGGTGCCCATCTCCTGGGTGAAGGTGGTGTAGCTCAGGCCGTAGCCGAAGGGATACTGCACGGTGGTGTCGTAATCGATGAGGCCCTCGGCAGCGGCGGTCTCATAGAACTTGTAGCCAACATAGATGCCCTCAACGTAGTTGACGAAGGAGGGAACCGCGCCGTCCACGGCGAACTCGTCCATGTTGTCATAGAACATGCTGCCGAAGTTGTTCCAGTTGGGGGTCTGGGTCAGGTCGTAGACATAGGTGTCCACCATCTTGGCGGAGGGGTTCACCTCGCCGGTGAGGATCTCGCCCAGGGCGTTGAAGCCGGTCTGACCGGGGCCGGCCATGACCAGAGCGCCCTTGATGGAGTCATACTGGTCCAGCCAGCCCAGCTCCATGGGGTTGGCGGCGTTGATGACCACGATGACGTTGTCAAACTCGCTGGTGACGCGCTCCACCATAGCGATCTCGCGGTTGCTCAGCTCCAGGTAGTGCTTGCTGGCATCGCGGTCGTCGTCCTGGGAGCTGATCCGCACACCGGAAGCGCCCCAGGTGCCGCCCTCTTCAAAGGTGTCCTCGCCGTCGTAGCTGGTGGGCAGGTCGGCGCCCTCGCCGCCGGAGCGGGAGATGACGATCAGAGCGGTGTCGGAGAACTCCTTGGCGTTTTCGAAGATGCCGGCGGCATCATACTCGTCCATGGTGGGCTCGGGGATGGTCCAGTCCTGGCCCCACATGCCCACGGTGGGACGGGTGTCACGGAACTGGGTGTAGAAGTCGGTGATGGTGGTGTTGTACTCGATGCCGGCGTTGCTCAGGCCCTCCAGCAGGGAGACAGTGGGATAGGAGTCGGACAGGCCGCCGGAACCGGTGCCGCCGTAAACGGGGTTGGTGGAAGACCAGCCGAAGACATTCAGCTTGGTGTTGTTCAGGGGCAGAGCGCCCTCGTTCTTCACCATAACGATGCCTTCCTCGGCAATGGTCTGGCACAGCTCATTGGCGGAAGCGGCAGTCTCGTCAGTGACGGAGCCGTCGCCCATGGCCAGGGAGATCATGCTGCTCATGGGACCAAAGCAGATGAGGTTCACGGTGACGGCGATGGCCAGCACCATGGCCAGGGCGGCCTCGCCCCGGATCAGGAACTTCTTGGACCGGGGCATTTTGCGGCAGGCGATCATGGCGGCGATGGCCACGACCAGCACAACAGCAAGCCCGATCAGGTACGGTTTGCAGGTGTTCAACACGGAGATGACGTCTTCAATGTTGATGGCAAGCATTTCATTCTTCCTCCTGTCGTATTTGGGAGAGCGCACACAAACGTCCCTCCCGAATCTGCCAGAAGTTTACCACAATTTAACCCCCATTTTCCGAAGAGGGCACAAACTGCTGTCTTTTCAACGTAAACTGCAAAAAATGTTGTAATACTACACAAAAAACCTCCCCGCCTGTTCAGCAATCTAAACAAGCGGAGAGTTCTGCAAGCAGAAATTTTTTCCGTGCTTAGGGTTGTGTCAGGGGAAAGAGCAGGGTGAGCTGGAACCAGTCCTCCCGCACCTGAACGGACATGGTACCGCCGTAGCGCTGGGCGGTGTAGCGCATGCTTTTCAGCCCGTAGCCGTGGTACTCCCGGTCGGCCTTGGTGGTCACGGGAAGGCCGTTTTCAAAGGTGGGGGGATTGGGACAGTAGTTTTCACATTGGATGACTAAAAAGTTCTTTTTCGCGTAAACTTCCAGGTGAATGAGCCGCTTTTCCTTGTCTGGAATGGAAAGTTCGCACTCGATGGCGTTGTCCAAAGCGTTGCCGAACAGGGTGCAGATGTCCATGATATCCATAAAGGCCAGGCGGCTTCCGTCGGCCACACAGGTGAGCTTGATTTGGTGCTTGGCGCAGTAGAGGCTCTTGCCTGTGAGCACCGTGTCCAGCACCGAGTTGCCCGTCTTGTTCTGGGCCTCGTAGTGGCGGATCTCCTCCTCCATTTTGTCCAGAAAGGCGGCCCGGCGCTGGGGGTCCTCCTCGGCCCGGAGCACGGCGATCTGGTGCTTCAGGTCGTGGTACTTGCGGTTGATGACGTCGATGGACTCCCGGGATTGGCGGTATTGCACATACTGGTTCTGGAGAATATTCTGGATGGCGGCCAGCTCCCGCCGGGCGTGGAGCTCGTAGAGCTGCATATGGTAGGCGTAGAGGATCACCACGCCGGCCAGGTCCACCAGGGTGCGGATGTTGAAGATCTCCTGGCGGAAGGAGGAGGAGAAGGGGGTGTTGGCCGAGACAAAGCTGAGGTTGCTGATGAAGAAGGCGGACAGGCCCATGGCGGCGGCAGACGCCAGTTCCCGCAGCGTCAGGCTGGGCAGGGGCTTTCCGTCAGAGACCTTCCGCTCCAAGCGAAAGACCAGGAAAAATACCCCGCCGTATACCGCCACCAGAAACAGGCCGGACAGCAGGGGGGAGTCCAGCCGGGTCTGATAGACGAAAAAGGCGTATAGCTGCCACTCCAGGGAGGCGGCAAATTCCGCCAACAGGAAGGCCCGCACGGTGCAGTATCCCGCCCACACCAGGCTGGTGCGGCCGCAGAAGTACAAAAAGCAAAACATCAGCCCCACCGCCGCGGCCATGGCGGGCATCCAGAAGGCCACCGCCAGGGAGCCGGTGAGCTCCAGCCACAGGCCCTGCACCAGCAGAGCCACCAGAGCGGCCAGCCAGAACCGGCGCCCCGAGAGCCGCCGGGGGTACTGGCTCAGGTAGAGCATGCAGCCCCCCCACTCCGCCAAAGCGGTAAACAGGCGGGGCATGGTTTCATCCATCAACGGGGGCCACCTCCCATGTGAGCGGCCAGAGCTTCCAGGAAGGGGGCCTTCCGGGAGCGGCTGATGAGCAAACGCTCCCCGGCCACCAGAGCACAGTTGTCCAGTACCCCGTCCACATGGTCCAGATTCAGCAGATAGCCCTTGTTGCTGCGGAAGAAGGGAGCTCCCTCCAGGGTCTCCTCCGCCTCCTTGATGGTGCCCGAGCTGACGTAGGACTGGGCGGCGGTGTGGTAAATGAGCCGGTGGCCCTGGCTCTCCACATAGGTGATGTCCTCCACCGCCAGCTTCATGGCCCCGCCCTTGATGGGGATGGAGATGAAGCGGCGCTCCCGGCGGCGGATTCGGCTGATGGCCCGGCCGATGCGCTGGGCAAAGGTGGCGTAGCCCACAGGCTTGAGCATATAGTCCAGGGCGTCCACCTCATAGCCCCGGATGGCGTATTGGGCCATGTTGGTGATGAAGATGATGACCACTTCCGGGTCGGTGCGGCGAATGAGCTCGGCGGTGGACATGCCGTCCATAAAGCGCATCTGGATGTCCAGCAGGATGATGTCGAACTGGCCCTGATACTGCTCCAGCAGGTCCTCGCCGTCGGCGTAGTGGGTAAATTCCAGGCTTAGGTTGTTTTCCCCGGCGTAGCGGGCCACGTAACCCTCCAGTTGACGGGCCCAATCCAGGTCGTCCTCAGCCACCGCGATCCGAATCATTCCTGTCTCCTCCTCTCCCTGGAAAATCTTTGGTTCTAATATAACAAAAAAATAGTCTGCGGTAAAGTGTGAGACAGAAGGCAGGATATTTTTCTTTCCTGGATATTGACAATCTCTTGGGGAAAACGTACTCTTGAACTGACTCTAGGATAACCAGAAAAGGGGAGATCAATTATGAAGAGACGTGTGGGTATCCTCACCTCGGGAGGAGACTGTCCGGGCCTGAACGCCACCATCCGCGGCGTGGCCAAGGCGCTGTACCAGCGCTTTGGGGAAGATGTGGAGATCATCGGGATCTCCAACGGTTATTCCGGCCTCATCAACGGAGAGTGGCGGGTCATGCAGCCCCGGGAATTCTCCGGCATCCTCACGGTGGGCGGTACCATTCTGGGCACCAAGCGCACCCCCTTTAAGCTCATGCGTGTGGTGGGCGAGGACGAGGTGGACAAGGTGGCGGCCATGAAGAAGAACTACGCCGCCATGAAGCTGGACTGCCTTCTGTGCCTGGGCGGCAACGGCACCCATAAGACGGCCAACCTGCTGGCCGAGGAGGGCCTGAATATCATCGGCCTGCCCAAGACCATCGACAACGACATCTACGGCACCGACGTCACCTTCGGCTTCCACTCCGCCGTGGACATCGCCACCGAGGCCATCGACCGGGTCCACACCACCGCCGGCAGCCACAGCCGCTGTATGCTGGTGGAGCTCATGGGCAACAAGGCCGGCTGGCTTACCCTGTACGCGGGCATCGCCGGCGGCGCGGATATCATCCTCATCCCCGAGCGGCCCTACACCATTGAAAAGGTGTGCGCCGCCATTGAGAACCGGGCCAAGCAGGGCAAGCACTTCTCCATCCTGGCGGTGGCCGAGGGTGTCTACGACATCAAGGAGTCCCGCATGAAGAAGAAGGAGCGCATGGCCAAGCGGGCCGAGGAGGGCATCACCACCGCCACCAACCGCATCGCCCGCCAGATCGAGGAGATGACCGGCTTTGAGACCCGCACCTGCGTCCCCGGACACATGCAGCGGGGCGGCAGCCCCTCCCCCTACGACCGGGTGCTGGCCACTCAGTTCGGCTCCTACGCCGCCAAGATGGTGGCCGACGAGAACTTCGGCATCACCGTGGCCATGAAGAACAACCACGTGGGAGAGAATAAGCTCTGCGACATCGCCGGTAAGAGCCGCCTGGTGCCCGACGGCCACGGCATGCTGGAAGTGGCCCGGCGCATGGGCATCTCCCTGGGCTGAGGTCCAAACCGGACCGGGGCGCATAGAATGGTCCGGGCATCCACGCCCGGAAGGAGGGAGCCATATGGGCTCCGGTATGAGATGTATGCTGCGGGAGCTGCTGTGCGTCAAGAGCATCGTGACCCTGCTGCTGACCCTGATCTTCGGCCACATGACCGCGGTGGGCCAGGTGGACAGCCAGGATTTTCTCACCATTTTCTCTGTGGTCATTGCCTTTTATTTCGGCAGCCAGACCCAGGGACGCACCCCGGATAATAACCCATAGAAGAAAGCTGCCCCGGACTTCCCAGCGGAGGTCCGGGGCAGTTTGTTTAAGATTGGAGATAAGCCTGGCGGGTGTTCTCCTCAATACGGGAGAGCATCTCAAAGAGCACGGTGGCCTCTTCCTCCGAGAAGCCCTGGCGCAGGGTCTCGAAGAAGGCGGCCTGCTGGGCCTCCCCTGCAGCTACCACCGGGGAGGCCGCGGGCAGGACGGTGAGGTGGATGAGCTTCTTGTTGCCGGGGTGGCGCACCCGCTGCAGGTATTCCCGGCACACCAGGCGCTCCACCGCGGCAGAGACGTGGGACTTGGTGAGCCGGCGGACCTCCACAATGTCTTTGGCGGTGTCCAGATGAGGGTGGTGGGCCAGGAAGAGCAGCACGTCCAGCTCGATCTGGGTGAGCTGATACTGCTCCAGTACGGGGGCCTGCATTTTATGGTAGAGCAGCTCCATCATGCGGATGTGAGCAAAAAAGTCCCAAGCCATGGGAAAAACCTCCTTATGTTGCCAGCCTTTCCACGACTATATCAAGGAAGCGGGCCTGTGTCAAGGGAATGGGAGCGGGGATCAGGGGGCCTTCAGACCCAGGGGCTGGGTGACCTCCTGGGGGATGTGGAATTCCACTACGCCCCGGGATGCGGGGGCCACCTCCGCCTCGTCAAAGACCAGGGTCAAGTCGCCCTGATCGTCCCAGTAAAAGCTCTGCTGGGGATCGATGGCGGCAAAGTCCTCGGGGAAGAAATCGGGCTCTCCCTCCATCTGCCGCAGCACCTCCTGGGAGAGGGGGGTGACGTAGTCGGTGCCCTGGGGGAACAGGTCGGAGAGGGTGACCATCTCGCCGGTGGTCTTGTCGATGTGGTAATAGCGCACCATCTCGTGGCCGCTGGCCTGGACCTGGAGGGCGTTAATGCGGAGGGTGAACCAGGTATCGGTGTCGCAGGTCACCTCATAGCTTACGTCCAGACCCTGGTATCCCTCGCCAGTGTCCTGGATGTCCTGCTGGAACTGGGTCAGCAGGCGGTCGGTGTATTCCTGCACGGCCTCGTTGACCGCGTCGCCCCCGGGGCCGCCCTGGGAGACGGAGGGGATGGACACCGAGGCAAAGCTGTGCCCGTCGTCATAAAAGTAGTTGCGCAGGGTGACCACCCGGACGATGGAGCCCAGCACCGGGATCTGCTCCATGGCCGCCTGGGCGGAGACAGACACATTGGGCAGCAGGAGGATCAGGGCCGCGGCGGCTCCCGCCGTCCAGCGCAGGGGGTGAAAGACCCGCTTTTTTCGGGCAGGCTGGGCCTCCAGCTCCCGGCAAAGAGCCTCCAGCCGCTGGGAAAACTCCTCAGGCAGGGGAAAGGGCTCCTCTTTGGCCCGCTGTTTTAACTTTTCATCCAATGGGTCCATAGTCAATCCTCCGTTAGAAGTTTCCGCAGCTGGTCGCGGGCCCGGGAGAGCCGGGTTTTCACCGCGCCCTGGGACAGGTTCAGAATTTGGGCGGTCTGGGCGACGGTGCAGTCCTCGTAATAGAACAGCGTCACCACGCAGCGCATGGGCTCGGGGAGCGCCAGCACTGCCTGCCACAGGCTGATGGACTCGGTGGGGTCCTGGCCCGGTGCGGTGAGGGTGTCCTCCACGGCGGACAGCTCCACCGTGCGCCGCTGGCGGCGCAGCTGTTCATAGCAGGTGTTGACCAGAATGCGGAGAAGCCAGGCCTTGAATTTTTCCGGCTCGCGCAGCTGCTCCCGGTGGGCAAATGCGGCGCAGATGGCCTGCTGTACCGCGTCCTCCACGTCCTGTGGGTTGGAGAGCAGGGAACGGGCGGTGCGGTAAAGGGCGGCCTGATGCTCCATGACCAGGGCGGTGAAGGTCTGGGGGTCAAGGGTAAAGGTGCTCATAAAGGGAAAGGGCTCCTTTCCGGGATGATCAAACGATCATTCATTAAGATGGATGGAATGGGGAAAAAGTTTCAGCCCGGGAATCAATTTTTCCGGGACAGAATGGGACTTTCCTTTTCCGGCAAAATGATGTATCATGGGGAATAACTACCCGGGCAAGCCAGGTGGAAAAAATCCGAACCGACGAGAGCGAGGGATCAGGATGGAATCCAAGAACAAAATGATCATGGCCGTGGTGCAGGAGGATGATTACGACACCACAGTGAGCGAGCTGAACAAGCAGGGCTTTTTTGTCACCATGCTCAGCTCCACGGGAGGCTTTTGGAAGAAAAAGAACATCACCATCATGCTGGGCGTGGAGGCTGACAAGCTGGAGCAGGCCCTGGACATTTTGAAGCGCTGCGCGGGCAAGCGGCAGCAGACCATCTACTCCAACGTGGCCATGCCCACGGGCAGCCAGTACGCGGCGGCCATGCCCTCGGTGCCGGTGAAGGTAGAGCTGGGCGGCGTGACCGTGTTTGTGATGGACCTGGAGAAGCTGGAAAAGTTTTAAGCCGGGAAAATCATCCCTGCGACAGAGTTTGCCTTGACAAATCCGGCGGGGATATGCTACCATCCCACTACAAGTAAGGGAGTAGTCGGCGCGGCTGTCCGCGTAACAAGGTCAACATACTGAGGTCGTGGGGACCTCTGGCTTTGTTTTACATGACGAGACTTATCTGCCAAGAGCGGATAAGTCTCGCTTTTTTTGCCCGCCGACGGGGAGGAGAAACAAATATGAGCATTTGGGAACTGTTTATCATTGCGGTGGGCCTGTCCATGGACGCCTTTGCCGTGTCCGTGTGCAAAGGACTGTCCGCCGGGCGGGTGACCATGGGCCACGCCCTGACGGCGGGGGTGTGGTTCGGCGGCTTCCAGGCGCTGATGCCCTTTTTGGGCTGGCTGCTGGGGGTGCGCTTCCAGGGGTTCATCTCCAGCGTGGACCACTGGATCGCCTTTGTGCTGCTGTGCCTCATCGGCGGCAACATGGTGCGGGAGTCCCGCAGCCAGGAGGAAGAAGAGGTAGGGGCCTCCTTCGGCTTTGCCGCCATGCTGCCCCTGGCGGTGGCCACCAGCATTGACGCCCTGACCGTGGGCATCACCTTCGCCTTCCTGCAGGTGGAGATCGTCCCGGCGGTGACCCTCATCGGCCTGACTACTCTGGTGCTGTCCGGCGTGGGCGTGAAGGCCGGCGGCCTGGTGGGCGAGCGGGGGAAGTCCCGGGCGGAGCTCATCGGCGGCCTGGTGCTGATCCTTATGGGCTGCAAGATCCTGCTGGAGCACCTGGGGCTCTTGGGCTGACATTCCATGCCATGAAGAAAAGGAAGAGGAGAGTCGTCGGAAGGATGACTCTCCTCTTTTCTTGTACCCGAAAGGGGGAATGGTGGATTTGTCAGGGCTTTTTTCCTGCTTTTCTGATGAAAACGGTGCAGCTTTTTGGAAGAGGAAGGCCTAAGCCCGGAACTATCCTCTTGAACCGCAGAGGCGAAGCGGAGCTTCGCAGAGTGCTTTTTTGCCTACTTTTTTCACGAAAAAAGTAGGTTAGCCCTGGTTCTGGGCCTCGACGAGGCGGACGCCGCAGTACTTCTCCCGCAGCTTGGGCTTTTCGATCTTACCGGTGGGGTTGCGGGGCACGTCGGCGAAGATGATCTTTCGGGGCCGCTTGTACCGGGGCAGATCGGTGCAGAACTGGTTGATCTCGCTCTCGGTGCAGGTCATGCCGTCCTTCACCTGGATGATGGCCGCGGCGATCTCGCCCAGGCGCTTGTCGGGCAGGCCGATGACGGCCACGTCGTGGACCTTGGGATAGGCGGAGAGGAAGTCCTCGATCTGAACGGGATAGAGGTTCTCGCCGCCGGAGATGATGACGTCCTTCTTCCGGTCTACCAGGAAGTAGAAACCGTCCGCATCCTGTTTGGCCATGTCGCCGGTGTGGAGCCATTCACCCTGGAGCACAGCGGCGGTGGCGTCGGGATCGTGGTAGTAGCACTTCATGACGCCGGGGCCCTTGACGCACAGCTCGCCCACCTGGCCCTGCTCCACGGGATTGCCCTCCTCGTCCACAATCTTGACCTTCCAGCCGTAGCCGGGGACGCCGATGGCGCCCACCTTGTCAATGTGGTCCATGCCCAGATGGACACAGCCCGGGCCGGTGGACTCGGACAGGCCGTAGTTGGTGTCGTACTTGTGGTGGGGGAAGTAGCCCATCCAGTGTTTGATGAGGGAGGGAGGCACGGGCTGGGCGCCGATGTGCATGAGCCGCCACTGGCTGAGCTGGAAGTCCTCCAGCTTCAAGTCTCCCCGGTCCAACGCGGCCAGAATGTCCTGGCACCAGGGCACCAGCAGCCACACGATGGTGCAGCGCTCCTGGGAGACGGCGTCAAAGATGGCCTTGGGGGAGTTTCCCTTCAGCAGGACCGCCCGGCTGCCGGTGAAGAGGGAGCCGAACCAGTGCATCTTGGCGCCGGTGTGGTACAGGGGCGGGATGCACAAAAACACGTCCTCGTGGGTGGTCTCGTGGTGGATGGCCTCCATGCGGGCGGCCTGGAGGAGACAGCGGTGGGTGAGGAGAATGGCCTTGGGGAAGCCGGTGGTGCCGGAGGAGTAGTAGATGGCGCCATCGTCCTCATCGTCCACCAGTACCTTGGGGGCGGCGGAGGAGCAGTTGGCAGTGGCCCGGTGGTAGTCCTCGGCAAAGGAGGGGCAGGTGTCGCCCACAAAGAAGAGCAGCCGCTCCGCGCCGATGGAGGGCACCACATCCTCCACACGCCCAATAAACTCGGGGCCGAAGAACAGCACGTCGGCCTCGGCCAGCTTGACGCAGTATTCGATCTCATCGGCGGTGTAGCGGAAGTTCAGGGGGACGGCCACCGCGCCCGCCTTTAAAATGCCGAAGTAGATGGGCAGCCACTCCAGACAGTTCATCAGCAAAATAGCCACCTTTTGCCCCTTACGGATGCCGCGGCCCAGGAGCATGTTGGCCACCCGGTTGGCCTTCTCATCAAAGACGGACCAGGTGATCTCCCGGCGGTAGGGGGCGGTAGAGGTGGGCTGGATCAGTTCATATTCCTTCCAGGTGACCCGCTGGGTCTCCTGAATTTCGGGGTTGATCTCCACCAGGGCGATCTCATCGCCGTAGAGCTTACTATTACGCTCCAGCAGATCGGTGATGGGCATTGATGACTCATTCCTTTCCCAAAAAGGGGGACAGAGCCCCACGAGTGATTTCTGTCTTTAAACCGTTAAAGTATCATACTCCAGAATCCTGGGAAAGTCAAGGGGCAAGGGGGGAAAGATGGGGAATTTTTCCGGCGGAAGAAAAAATCGGAGAAAAGAGAAATTCCCTGTTTACCTTCACGCTTTAATGTGTTAACATATTTAGCAGAGTCACAGGACAGGTCCCCGTGACCTGAAAGAAAGGAGATGTCCTATGGCAAAGGCAGAGCGGAAAGAGCGCAGCCTGGCCTTGTACGAGACCATTCTGAAGCTGAAGGATCTGGAGGAGTGCCAGCGGTTTTTTGAAGACCTGTGCACCCCCACCGAGCTTCAGTCCATGGAGCAGCGATTTGACGTGGCGGTCTATTTGCAGCAGGGCCTGGTCTATCTGGATATTCTGGAGAAAACCGGAGCCAGCAGCGCCACCATCAGCCGGGTGCGCCGGTCCATGCTGGAAAACGGCGCGGGCGGCGTGGTACGCGACATTATCGTCCGGGAGGGACTGGACAAACAGGACCCCTAACCGGAGCATTTTTTGAGGAAAGCAGGGAAGAACCATGAAACAACTGATGCTGGGCAACGCTGCCGCTGCCCGGGGATTGTATGAAGCGGGATGCTGTGTGGTCTCCAGCTATCCCGGCACCCCCAGTACCGAGATCACCGAGGAAGCTGCCAAGTTTGACGAGATCTACTGCGAGTGGGCCCCCAACGAGAAGGTGGCCATGGAGACCGCCTTCGGCGCAAGCCTTGCCGGCAAGCGCTCCTTCTGCGGCATGAAGCACGTGGGTCTCAACGTGGCCGCCGACCCCCTGTTCACCGTCTCCTACACCGGCGTGAACGCGGGCATGATCATCGCCGTGGCCGACGACGCGGGGATGCACTCCTCTCAGAACGAGCAGGACTCCCGCCACTACGCCATCGCCGCCAAGGTGCCCATGCTGGAGCCCTCCGACTCCGCCGAGGCCCTGGCCTTCACCAAGCTGGCCTATGAGATCAGCGAGGAGTTCGACACCCCCGTCATCCTGAAGATGTGCACCCGGGTGTCCCACTCCCAGTCCATCGTGGAGACCAGCCCCCGTCAGGAGGCCCCCGCCCACCCCTATGAGAAAAACATCGCCAAGTATGTGATGATGCCCGGCAACGCCATCCGCCGCCACCCCGTGGTGGAGGAGCGCACCCGCAAGCTCATCCAGTACGCCGAGACCGCCCCCATCAACCGGGTGGAGATGGGCGGCACCTCCATGGGTGTCATCACCTCTTCCACCTCCTACCAGTATGTGAAGGAGGTCTTTGGAGACAGCGTGTCCGTGCTGAAGCTGGGCATGGTGAATCCCCTGCCCGTCAAGCTCATCCTGGACTTTGCCAGCAAGGTGGACAAGCTGGTGGTGGTGGAAGAGCTGGACTCCATCATTGAGGACCACTGCCGCAAGCTGGGCCTGAAGGTGTGGGGCAAGAACGTGCTGCCTCTGGAGGGTGAGTTCTCCCAGAACCTGGTGGCCCAGAAGCTGGGCGGCCCCGTCCACAGCGGCGTGGCCCTGGACGACGCCATTCCTCCCCGTCCTCCCGTCATGTGCGCCGGCTGCCCCCACCGGGGACTGTTCTACACCCTGAACAAGAATAAGTGCACCGTCATGGGCGACATCGGCTGCTACACCCTGGGCGCGGTGGCCCCTCTGGCCGCCATGGATATGACATTGTGTATGGGCGCTTCCATCTCCGGCATCCACGGCTTCAACAAGGCCCTGGGTCAGGAGAGCGAGGGCAAGACCGTGGCCGTCATCGGCGACTCCACCTTCATGCACTCCGGCATGACCGGCCTTGCCAACATCGCCTACAACCAGTCCAACTCCACCGTCATCATTCTGGATAACTCCATCACCGGCATGACCGGCCACCAGCAGAACCCCACCTCCGGCTACAACATCAAGGGCGACCCCGCAGGCAAGATCGACCTGGAGTCCCTGTGCCGGGCCATGGGCTTCAACCGCGTCCGGGTGGTGGACCCCTACAACCTGAAGGAGTGCGACCAGGCGGTGAAGGAGGAGCTGGCTGCCAACGAGCCCTCCGTCATCATTTCCCGCCGGCCCTGCGCCCTGCTGAAGTACGTCAAGCACAATCCTCCCCTGAAGGTGAACACGGACAAGTGCATCGGCTGCAAGAGCTGCATGAAGATCGGCTGTCCCGCCATCTCCATCAAGGAGGGCAAGGCCCATGTGGACAACACCCTGTGTGTGGGCTGCGGCGTGTGTGAGCAGCTGTGTCCTGTTGCGGCCTTTGAGAGCACCGGCAAGGAGGGTTAACCATGGAAACGAAGAATATTATGATCGTGGGCGTGGGGGGCCAGGGCTCCCTGCTGGCCAGCAAGCTGCTGGGCCACCTGCTTATGGAGCAGGGCTATGATGTGAAGGTGTCCGAGGTCCACGGCATGTCCCAGCGGGGCGGCAGCGTGGTCACCTATGTGCGCTACGGCGACCGGGTGAATTCTCCCGTCATTGACAAGGGCGAGGCCGACTTTATTGTCTCCTTTGAGCTGCTGGAGGCCGCCCGTTGGCTGGAGTACTTAAAGCCCGACGGACAGATCGTCACCTCCACCCAGCAGATCGACCCCATGCCCGTCATCACCGGCGCGGCCCAGTACCCCGAGAACCTGGTGGAGAAGATGAAGGCCAAGGGCGCCAAGGTGGACGCTCTGGACTGCCTGGCTCTGGCCGAGGAGGCCGGCAGCAGCAAGGCGGTGAATATTGTGCTGATGGGGCGGCTGTCCCACTACTTTGACCTGCCCGAGGAGGCCTGGCAGGCCTCTCTGGAGGCCATGGTGCCCGCCAAGTTCCTGGAGCTGAACAAGAAGGCCTTCCAGCTGGGCAAGCTTTCTTAAAAGAAAGCTTGGCAAAGAATTTTGTGCAAAGCTGCGCTTTGCTTCTGCCGTTGATAAGATGGGCGGAGGAAGGGCGCGAAACAATGAAAAGCAAAAAAGACCATTGATTTCTGCGTGAAGCATAAGAGAGGGATGATTCCAGTGCAACGGTATTATCAGCCCGAGATCGAATGCGCCTCTCGGGAACAGATTCGGGCCTGGCAGGATGAGCGCCTGGTGAAGCAGGTGCGTCACGCCTATGACCACGTGCCCTATTACAAGAAGCTGATGGACGAAAAGGGCGTGCGCCCTGAGGACATCAAGTCGGTGGACGACCTGCACAAGCTGCCCTTTACCTACAAAAAGGACCTGCGGGACACCTACCCCTATGGCCTGTTTGCCGTACCCATGAAGGACGTGGTGCGGCTGCACGCCTCCTCGGGCACCACGGGAAAGCAGATCGTGGTGGGCTACACCCGGGAGGACCTGGATATTTGGGACGATATCGTGGCCCGTCAGCTGGTGGCCGTAGGCGCTACTGAGGAGGACAAGGTCCATATCTCCTATGGTTACGGCCTGTTCACCGGCGGTCTGGGACTCCACGGCGGCGCCACCAAGCTGGGCGCCACCGTCATCCCTGTCTCCTCCGGCAACACCCAGCGCCAGATTACCATTCTCCGGGACTTCGGCTCCACCGTGCTGTGCTGCACCCCCTCCTATGCCGCCTTTATCGGCGAGACCCTCCATGAGATGGGCCTCACCGGCAAGGACATCCCCCTGAAGGCGGGCATCTTCGGCGCCGAGGCCTGGAGCGAGGAGATGCGCCAGGACATCCAGGAGAAGCTGGGCATCAAGGCCTACGACATCTATGGTCTGACCGAGATCATGGGTCCCGGCGTGGCCTACGAGTGCTCCGAGCAGAACGGCATGCACGTCAACGAGGACCACTTCATCATCGAGATCATCGACCCCGAGACGGGCGAGGTGCTGCCCGAGGGCCAGCAGGGCGAGATCGTTTTCTCCTGCATCACCCGCCAGGCCTTCCCCCTGCTGCGTTATCGCACCCGGGATATCGGCGTGATCCATCGGGGACAGTGCTCTTGCGGACGTACCTTCGTCAAGATGAGCAAGCCCATGGGCCGCAGCGACGATATGCTCATCATCCGTGGCGTCAACGTCTTCCCCTCTCAGATCGAGACGGTGCTGCTCAACCACGGCTATCCTGCCAACTACCAGATCATCGTGGACCGGGTCAAGTCCACCGACACCCTGGACATCCAGGTGGAGATGACCCCCGAGATGTTCACCGACAACCTGGGCGAGATCGACCGCCGGCAGAAAGAGCTGGTGGAGGGCCTGCGCTCTCTGCTGGGTCTGGCGGCCAAGGTCACGCTGGTGGCCCCCAAGTCCATTGTCCGCAGCGAGGGCAAGGCGGTCCGGGTCATCGACAAGCGGAAGATTTAAGGAGGGCTGACCATGAGCATCAAGCAGATCTCCATTTTTGTGGAAAACAAGCCCGGGGCCCTGTATGGGCTCACCGGGGTGCTGGCTCAGAATCGGGTGGACCTGCGGGCCCTGTCCCTTGCCGAGACCAGCGAGTTTGGCATTGTGCGCATCATCGTAAACGACGTCTATCAGGCCACCACCGTCCTCAAGGACGCGGGCTATGTCCACAACCTCACCCCCGTGGTGGCGGTTGCCATCCCCGACGTGCCCGGAGGCCTGAACCGGGTGCTCCAGGTGCTGGCCAACGCCAACATCAATGTGGAGTATATGTACGCCTTCCTGGGCGGCAAGCACTCCGACGGGGCCTACATGATCTTCCGTGTGGCCGACGCTGAGGCCGCCGAGCAGACTCTGGCCCAGCGGAACATCAAGACTTTGGAGCAGGACCAGGTGCAGGGGCTGTGACCCCAGACCGGGACTGCCCGGTGGAATGAATCAGAAAACGGGACCTCTTCTTTTGGAGAAGGGGTCCTGTTTTTTTAGGAAGAGGGGGGAAAGTTTCCACACAAAGAGGGCGCAAAGTGGAAAAACCCGGGGCCTGCACAGCAGGTCCCGGGTTTTGTTATTCGTGATCCAGCAGTCCCTGGAACTCCTCGTCGTCGGGGTTGGTGAACACCTTGGCGAACACCTCGCCCTGCATGGTCTCGTGGGCCAGCAGGTACTGGGCGGTGAGCTCCAGCTCCTTCCGGTGCTCCTCCAGGATGCGGTGGCAGGTGGCGTAGGCCTGGTCCACAATGGACTTGACCTCCTCGTCAATGAGTCCGGCCACCTCCTCGGAGTAGCTGCGGGCCTGGGCCATGGTGCGGCCAATAAACACCTCGTCGCTCTCGTTGCCGTAGGCGATGGTGCCCAGACGGCCGCTCATGCCGTACTTGGTGACCATGCTCCGGGCGATGGAGGAGGCCTTCTGAATGTCGCTGGAGGCGCCGGTGGAGATGTCTCCCAGCACCACTTCCTCAGCCACCCGGCCGCCCAGACACACGGCGATGCGCTCCTGCAGCTCCTGCTTGGAGAGATAAGAGCGGTCCTCCTGGGGCAGGGAGATGGTCATGCCGCCCGCGCCGCCCCGGGGGATAATGGTGATCTGATGCACCGGGTCCTGGGTGGACAGCTCGTGGATGACCACGGCGTGACCTGCCTCGTGGTAGGCGGTGAGCCGCTTGGCGTGGGGGGTGATGACCCGGCTCTTCTTCTCGGGTCCGGCAATCACCTTCATCATGGCCTCGTGGAGGTCGGCCATGGCGATGTAGCGCTGTCCGCCCCGGGCGGCCAGCAGGGCCGCCTCGTTTAAGAGGTTCTCCAGATCGGCGCCAGTGAAGCCCGCGGTGGCCTTGGCCAGGTCGCTGAGGGACACGTCCTCGGCCAAAGGCTTCTTTTTGGCGTGGACCTTCAGGATCTCCTCCCGGCCCTTGATGTCGGGCAGGCCCACATAGATCTGCCGGTCAAAGCGGCCGGGCCGCAGCAGGGCGGGGTCCAGAATGTCCTGGCGGTTGGTGGCCGCCATGACGATAACGCCCTCGTTGCCCGCAAAGCCGTCCATCTCCACCAGCAGCTGGTTCAGGGTCTGCTCACGCTCGTCGTGACCGCCGCCCAGGCCAGCGCCGCGCTGGCGGCCCACGGCGTCGATCTCGTCGATAAAGACGATGGCGGGGGCCTCCTTTTTGGCCTGGTCAAACAGGTCCCGGACACGGCTGGCGCCCCCGCCCACATAGAGCTCCACAAAGTCAGAGCCCGAGATGGACAGGAAGTGGACCCCGGCCTCGCCCGCCACCGCCTTGGCGATGAGGGTCTTACCGGTGCCCGGAGGGCCCACCAGCAGCACGCCCTTGGGGATGCGGGCGCCCAGGGCGGTAAAGCGCTGGGGGTCCCGCAGGAATTCCACGATCTCCTGCAGCTCCGCCTTCTCCTCGTCGGCCCCCGCCACATCGTTGAAGGTGACCTTCTTGCTCTGGTCGGAGAGGGTGCGGGTGCGGGCGTGGCCAAAGCGGGAGGGCCCGCCGCCTCCGCCGCCGTTGGCGTTGTTCTGCCGCAGGTACATGAGGTACCAGAAGCCGCCCAGGGCCAAAATCACAATGAGATAGGGCAGGAACTGGTACCACCAGGCGTTCTGCACGCCCACGGGGTAATCATAGTCCTCGATGATCCCCTGGGTGCGCTGCTCGTCGATGAGCTGGTGCAGGTCGTTGTAAAACACGTCGAAGCTGGCCAGCTCGTAGGTCTGAGTGTAGGTTTCGTCGCCATCGCCCCGCAGGACCATGGTGAGCACGTTGTCCTTGACCGAGAAGGATTTCACCTTCCCCTGTTCAAAGAGGATGCGGACCTGATTATAAGAGGGATCGTCGGCCCGGTACATCTGCTGCAGGGAGTTCACCGCAAAGAGCATGAGCAGGATAAGCAGCAGGTACAGGGCCAGGTCCCGGGCACTGAAACGCTTCAAGGGACTCACTTCCTTTCCGGCGGACTGAAACTGGCGCGGGGTCCGCCAACCGCCGCGTCTGTGTCAGAGGTCAGCCGCCGTAAACTTCCGGCTTCAGGATGCCGATGTAGGGCAGGTTACGGTAGTGCTCGGCGTAATCCAGGCCGTAGCCCACCACAAAGGCGTCGGGGATGGTGAAGCCGGAGTAGTGGACCTCCACGGGCTTGACCCGGCGGTCGGGCTTATCCAGCAGGGTGCACAGGCGGATGGAAGCGGGGGAGCGCTGCTCCAGGAGCTTCAGCAGGTAGCTCAGGGTGTTGCCGGAGTCCAGAATGTCCTCCACCACGATGATGTGCTTGCCGGAGATATCCCCGGACAGGTCCTTGGTGATCTGCACCTGGCCGGAAGAGGAGGTTCCCTTGCCGTAAGAGGAGACCGACATAAAGTCGATGGTGCAGGGCAGGTCGATGTGGCGGCACAGGTCGGCCATAAAGACGAAGGAGCCGCGCAGCACGCTGATGAGCACGATCTCCTTGCCCTCGTAGTCCCGGGTGATGGCCTGGGCGATCTCATCCACCCGCTGCTCCAGCTGCTCCTTGCTGAACAGTACCTCCTGAATGTCCTTCTCTAGCATGAAATGATCTTCCTTTCCTCACATTTGGGGTGTATTTTTTGAAACATCCGGCTGCAAGGCCGGGAAATTCCGGTTTTGTTGGGAGAAAAAGCGGATGTGCCAGCACAGCTCTCCGGGCTTCGGGGTCAAGGTTTCCTGGGGACCCAGGCCCGCGGCGGCGGCCACCTGGCCGTCCTGCTCCAGCACGGGGAGAAAATCCCGGCAGGAGGCGGGGATGTGCAGGTCGATCATCCATTTTTTCAGCGTACGGGTCCTGCGTCCGGGCAGACGCAGGGTGTCCCCGGTGCCGCGGCGGCGGACCAGGAGCTGGGGAACGGCGCGCTGGGAGAGAAACATCTCCCAGGGGCCCTGGGGTTCCCCCTGATAGACCGCCGGGGAACAGGCGATTTGGAAATCCCCCGCCCGGGTCTCTCCCGACAGGGTGAGGGAGACGGGCTGGATGGGGGTGGGGGGCCTGCGGCTGAGCACCAGGCGGTGGTAGCACCGCCGGGCGGTGAGTCCCCCGGGCAGGTCCAGCCGGGCGGAGGGCGCACCCTCCTTGCGGCACAGGGCCACCAGCCCCTCCAGATGGGCGGCGGAGCAGTCATCGTTGCCCCGGGTCATGCGCCCCACCAGAATGCGCACCGCCCGTATGGCCAAAGGCTGGGGCAGGGCGGCGATATCTCCGGCTGGGAGGGAAAGAGCGCCCTCCGACTCCTCCAGGTTTGTGAGCGCGGCCTGGGCCTGCTGGGTGAGATATTCCTCGTCCTCCCGCAGGCGCTGGGCGGTGTCCGCCAGACGCAGGGGAAGGCCGGGGCAGACCGCCTCCAGCTCGGGCAGTACCCGGTGGCGCAGGCGGTTGCGGGTGAATTGATCGTCCCGGTTGGAGGAATCCTCCCGCCAGGGAAAGCCTCGGTAGCGGAGATAGTCCTCAATTTCTCTGCGGGTGGTGGTGAGCAGGGGCCGGATCACATTGCCCCGCTGGGGGGCGATGCCGGTGAGCCCCCGCAGTCCCGTGCCTCGCACCAGGTGCAGCAGCATGGTCTCGCCGTTGTCGTTGGCGGTATGGGCGGTGGCGATGAGGTCGCAGCCCGCCTTTTTGGCGGTCTCCGTCAAAAAGGCGTAGCGCATCTCCCGGGCGGTCTCCTCCAGACCCTGGCGGCGTTTTCTGGCCTGGGCGGCCACATCCCCCCGGCCGGAAAAGAACTCCACGGGGGGCAGCTCCTCCACGCTGCCGTCGGGCAAAAGGAATTTCTCCCCGGAGCAGCACAGAGCGAGAAAGGTACGGACAAATTCCTCGTCCCCGTCGGACTCCTGCCCCCGGAGACAGTGGTTATAGTGGGCGGCGCACAGGGTGAAGCGCAGCTCCCGCCGCAGGCAGTAGAGCCGGTGGAGCAGATACAGGGAGTCCGCCCCGCCGGACACGGCGCACAGCACCCGGCTCCCCGGAGGGATCAGGCGGCGTTGTAAGATAAATTCCCGCATTGGGTCGGACATAGCTTACCTCCGAAGGGGTCAATATTCCTCGTGCTGCCACTCCATGTTGCCGAAGGTGGTAAACTCGGGCAGCCACTGGAGCTCCACGGTGCGGGTCTCGCCGTGGCGGTTTTTGGCGATGATGCACTCGGCCAGATTGGGGTTGGGGGTCTCCTTGTCGTAGTAGCCCTCCCGGTAGAGGAACATGACGATGTCGGCGTCCTGCTCGATGGCGCCCGATTCACGCAGGTCGGAGAGCATGGGCCGCTTGTCGCTGCGGCTCTCGTTGGCACGGGAGAGCTGGCTGAGGCAGAGAACGGGGACGTTCAGTTCCTTGGCCATGATCTTCAGGGCGCGGGAGATGTCGGAGACCACCTGCTGGCGGTTTTCGCCGGAATACTGCTTGCCTCCGGCGGACTGCATCAATTGCAGATAGTCGATGATGACCAGGCCCAGATCCTCCACCCGGCGGCACTTGGCGTTGATGTCGGCCACGGTGACCGAGGAGTCGTCGTCAATGAGGATCTTGGAGCGGTTGAGGGAGTCGGCGGCTACGGCCACCTTTTCCCAGTCCTCCTCGGTGAGCTTTCCGGTGACCAGCTTTTTGTTGTCCACAAAGCACTCGCTGGAGATGAGACGCAGGGCCAGCTGCTCCCGGCTCATTTCCAAGGAGAAGAAGGCCACGGTTTTGCCCGACTTCTTGCCCGCCTCCAGCAGAATGTTCAGAGCCATGGAGGTCTTGCCCATACCGGGACGGGCGGCCAGGAGGATGAGGTCGGACTTGTTCAGACCGGAGATGGCCCGGTCCAGGTCGGTGAGACCGGTGGACAGTCCGGGGATGGCGCTGTCGCTTTCGGCCAGCTCGGTGAGCCGGTCGTACACGTCAATGAGCACCGCGGAGATGGGGGTCAGTCCCCGGGCGGCCCGGCCCTGGCGGATGGCGTAGATCCGCTGCTCGGCGGCCTCCAGAATATCCTGGCCCGTCTCGGTGCCTTGTTGGATCAGAGCGGTGAGATCCCCCGCTGTCTCGGCCACCCGGCGCAGCAGGGTCTTGTCCTTCAAAATGCCAATGTATTCCTTCACATTGGCGGCGGTGGGGGTGGTGTCCATGAGCTGCAAAATGTAGCCCCGGGAGGTGTTGTCGTCATAGACCCCGTTTTGCTTCATGTTCTCCAGCACCGTCACCGGGTCGATGGTGAGGGAGTAGTTGAACATGGAGTAGATGGTCTCGTAGATCTCCCGGTTCTGCCGCACATAGAAGTCGTCGGGCCGCAACTGGTCGATGACCTCGGGCACACAGCGGGAGTCAATGAGCATGGAGCCCAGCACCGCCTGCTCCGCCTCCACCGAGTGGGGCAGCTGTTTGAGTAAAAGTTCTTCGTCCATGGGCATGCCCCCCGTTCAAAAGAGTCAGTGGAAAAGGCAACATGCAGAATGCTGCCATTCTGCATGTTGCTCGTATGGGTTAGGCCTCCACCACGTTGACCTTCAGGGTGCCCACAACTTCGTAGCCCAGCTTGGCTTTATACTGGTAGCCGCCGCAGGCCTTGATGGGCTCGTCCATGACGATCTTGGTCTTGGCAATGTTCAGCCCGTGCTGGGCGGCGAGGGCCTCGGAAATCTCCTTGGCGGTGACGGCGCCGAAGAGGCGTCCGCCCTCGCCGGCCTTGGCGGAGATGGTCACAGACAGACCCTCCAGCTTCTTGGCCAGGGCCTGAGCCTCCGCCTTCTCGGCGGCCTGCTGGGCCAGACGGGCCTTCTCCTGCTGCTTCATGGTGTTCACGTTCTCCGCGGTGGCGGGGACAGCCAGCTTCTTGGGCAGCAGGAAGTTGCGGGCGTAGCCGTCGGATACCTCCACCAGCTGGCCCTTCTTGCCCTGGCCCTTCACGTCTTGCTGTAAAATCACTTTCATGGTCGTTTCCTCCGAATACTAGTAGTAATAATAACGCAGAATGTTCCATTCTGGAGTCGAAAAAGGAGGGGGACTCCTTATTTCTCAAGATATTGGTCGATGGCGCGGCCCAGCTCCAGGGCCACCTGCTCCAGACTCTTGTCGGGGATCTGGCCTCCGGCCGCCGCGGCGTTGCCCCCTCCGCCCAGCTTCTCCAAAATCACCTGGACGTTGGTGTCGCCCATGGAGCGGGCGGAGATGATCACCCGGTCTCCGTCGGGGTAGAGGACGAAGGAGGTGTCGATGCCGATGATGTTCAAAAGCTCGTCGGCGGCCTGGGCGGCGGTGATGCGGCTGACGGTGTGGTCCACCACAGCCACGGCGATCTTGTCCCGGTAGAGCCGGGCGTTCTGGATGATGGAATACTTGGCGATGGTGCCTTTCAGGTCGTTCTGGAAGAGTTTCTTTACCTCGGCGGTGTCAGCACCCGCCCGGCGCAGGAAGGCAGCGGCCTCAAAGGTGCGCCCGCCGGTGCGCATGGTAAAGTTCTTGGTGTCCAGCACGATGCCGGCCAGCAGGGCCTCGGCCTCCACCCGGGTGAGATCGGTGGGGTCGGCGATGTACTGCAACAGCTCGGTGACCAGCTCGCTGGCCGAAGAGGCGTAGGGCTCGTGGTAGTTGAGGGCGGCCCCTTCGATGTATGTAGCAGCCCGGCGGTGGTGGTCGATGACGGCCACCCGGTTGCAGGACTCCAGCAGCTCCAGGGACTGGACCTGCTCGGGACGGTTGGTGTCCACCACCACCACCAGAGAGCGCTTGTCTGCCATGAGCAGGGCCTCCTGGGTGGAGAGGAAGCAGTCCTGATACTCGGTCAAGTGGCCCAGCTTATCCAGCAGCACCTTGGCCGGGGGAGAGCCGGACTCCCGGATGATGTGGGCGGGGACGCCCTTCTTCCGGGCGATGGCGCACACGCCTGCCGCGGCGCCGGCGCAGTCGTTGTCAGGCACCTTGTGGCCCATGATAAACAGGCGGGAGGAGTCGGCAATGAGGGAGGACAGGGCGTTTGCCATGACCCGGCTCTTCACCTTGGTGCGTTTCTCCGTCTCCTTGGAGCGGCCGCCGTAGAATTCAAAGGTGAACTGGTTGCGTACCACGGCCTGGTCGCCGCCCCGGGACAGGGCCATCTCAATGGACAGGTTGGCAAACTGCATCAGCTCCTGGTAGGAGGAGCCGTCCTTGCCCACGCCGATGGACAGGGTGGCGGCAATGCCGCTGGGGTTGACCACCTGGCGGATGGTGTCCAGAATGTCGAACTTTTTCTCCACAAAGCGGGTGAGGAACTGCTCCTCAAAGATGTAGTAGTACCGGTCCCGCTCCACCCGGCGCAGCATGCCGTGGGTGTCGGCCACCCAGGCGTCCAGGCGGGAGTTGATCTCGGAGTAGATGGCGGAGCGCTCGTTCTCCGTGAGGTTTTTCATCAAATCCTCGTAGTTGTCCAGCAGCAGCACCGCCATCACCGGCCGGGTGGCCTGGTAGCGGTCCCGAATCTGGCACAGCTGGGTCACGTCCACCCAGTAGGTGGTGGCGAGGAAGCCGCTGCCCTTGTCGCTGGTGCGGACCAGGTGGCCGTAGACGAAGAAGCGGCGGCCGCAGAAGGAAACCTGGTCGGGACACTCGGTCTTGCCCTCCAGCAGCCAGCGGGTGTCGAAGTTGGGCACCACAGAGGACAGCTTGGCGTCAAAGAGGTGCTCCCGGTCGCCGGTGAGCTGAAGGAAGCGGTCGTTGCTCCAGATGATGTCGTCGCTCTCGGGGCGGAAGATCACCATGGGCAGGGGGGAGTTCACCATGGTGTCCTTGGTGGCCACGTCCACGTTGCCCGTGATGTTTTCGATGTAGCGGGTGATCTCCTTGCGGCGCTTGTGGCCGCTGGCCCGGCTGTACAGCAGCAGGATGACCACCACCACGCCCTCCACCGCGGCCAGAGGCAGGGAAAACAGGGCGGAGGCCAGGGTAAAGAGGATCAGACACACAAAATACAGCTGAAAGCTGGGCTGGAGCAGCTGTGAAAATTTTCGGTTCAAAACAATGCCTCCCTTCCACAGAAGAGAACAAAATGAAGAATGGACGCCCGAAGGCGTCTATGGTACGCAGGGGGCTGCCCTGGGAATCAGAGCCGGAACCCGGCGCAAAATTCATTACGAATCATTATATCAGATTACCTTAAGAAATACAATCAGAAATCCGGCTTCCCCGCCCCAAAGGCGGAAAAATGCCGGCGGTTCCGGAAAAGCCCGGCCGCCGGCAGGGGGGTTAAAGCTGCATCAGCCACAGGATCAGGCCGTAGAGGGCGGAGGCCGCCGTGCCCCACACGATCACAGGGCCTGCAATGGAAAAGAGCTTGACACAGGTGCCGCAGGTGAGTCCCTCGCTGCGAAACTCCAGAGCGGGGGAGACCACCGCGTTGGCAAAGCCCGTAATGGGCACCAGGGTGCCCGCCCCGGCGTGCTTGGCCAGGGTGTCGAACAGGCCCAGGCCGGTGAGCAGAGCAGACAAAAAGATCAGGGTCACCGACACGGCGCTGCCCGCCAGCTCGGCCTCCAGTCCCAAGGACTGGTACAGATCCAGCAGCACCTGCCCCAGCAGGCAGATCCCGCCCCCCACACAGAAGGCCCAGAGAAGGTCCCGTGCCAGGGGAGAGGGGGGCGCCTGCTGCTTGGCCAGGCGCTGGTAATCCTCGTTGCTCATTGACATTCCAAAACACCTCCCAGCGTCAGGGTTAGTCTGTCCAGCTTCCCGGCCCGGTATCCCCAGGAATAGGAACGGATCTTGAGGCATAAAACAGATTCGGGAGGTGTGCGCGATGGTATATGGAAAGGGACGGCTGTTGGCGGGCTTTCTTTGCGCGGCGTTTTTGGGAGTAGTGCTCCATTTTTTGTATGGATGGTGGCCAAACGGGGTGACCGCCATGATCTCACCCCTGGGGGAGAGCATCTGGGAGCACGTGAAAATTTTGTACTGGCCCTATCTGGCCGCGGCCCTGGTGCTCACCTGGGACCGCCCCGGCGCGCTGAAGGGGTGGAGCCTGGTGCTGTGCCTCATGTGCGGGTCCATGCTGGCGGTGGGCTATCTGGTCCATATCGTCATGGGCTACAACGCCCTGTGGGTGGACCTTCTGCTGTACTTCGGCCTCATGGCCCTGGGCTTCTGGGTGCCCACCAAGATGAGCGGCCCCTTCCGGGGGATTCGGTGGTGGCTGCCTTTGGTCGGGGTGGTGGTCCTGGGCATTCTCATTGTGGTCTTTACCCTGTGGCCGGGGGAGGGCATGATCTTTGCCGACCTGTCCGCCGACCCCAGCTGGGCGGAGCTGCCCTGTTGAGAAAAAAGGGGATATTTGCTATACTGGACCCACAAACAGCATTACCAAAGAGAAGGGAGAGGGTCCCATGGTGGTCTACGGTACAAGGTCCCTGGAACGGAAGGAGCAGGCCTATGAGCTGCTGCGCCTGGGCGCGGCGGAGTTCTGGGGCATGGAGGAGCTGCCCCCCTTGGAGCGGGGGGAGCGTGGAAAACCCTGGATGCCCCAGCTGCCCAACCGCCATTTCAACCTGAGCCACAGCGGGACCCTGGCCCTGTGCGCCCTGTCCGCCCAGCCGGTGGGGGTGGACATTCAGGTGGTGCGGGTGTGGCGGGACAGCCTGCTGGAGCGCTCCTGCACCCCCCGGGAGCGGGCCTGGCTGCGGGAGCGGGGAGACCGTCCCGAGGACTTCGCCCAGCTCTGGGCCCTGAAGGAGAGCATGGGCAAGCAGAACGGCTATGGTCTGCCCTATCCCCCCTCCCGCCTGGAGACTCCGCTTCCCCCGTCGGGGGAGCCATTCCGGCCGGGAGAGGTCTACACCGTGGGGCCGCTGTACCTGTCGGTGTACCAGGGAGAGGGCTGGCGGGGCGCGGTGTGCGCCATGGAGACTCCGCCGGCGGAGATCCGCTGGGTAGACGGACTTTGAGGGGGTCAGGGCTAAAAAACTACTTTACAACGGGCCAAAAGTTTGCTATAATAGCGGAGCAACTTAAGAGATGCGCCCGTAGTTCAATGGATAGAGCGTCAGATTCCGGTTCTGAATGTTGGGGGTTCGAGTCCCTTCGGGCGTACCAGACCAGGATAGATCATCAGGTCTATCCTGGTTTTTTATTTTCTTAGCGATTGCACTTAACGCCAATCAGGCTTCGTGCCCTGCACTCGCCTTCTTGGGAAGGGACCCGCAGGGGAAAAACGTGCCACAGGCACATTTTTCTCCCTACGGCTTCGGGCGTACCAAAAATCGACAAGTTCCGTCAGGAACTTGTCGATTTTTACTTATTCCCTTTTCCCTATTCCATCTTCCTTCCAAACGATGGGGCGATTTTGGGGGGAAGGTTCGTGAAGTAGTGTCATGCATCGCATTGGAGGTTTCTGAAGAAAGACACGACGAAAGTCGTGTCTTTCTTTTTGTCATTTCCCGCACGGCAGGTTCTCCCCCGGAAACACGGCCCGGGAGGGCGGGGGAAGACCAAACTTTTGACGAAGAAAAATTGACTTTTTTGCGGAAAGTGGATATAATAAAAAAGATTTTCCCGAAAAGGGTTGCGGTTTTGCAAAAGGCCGCAACCTTTTGTATGTGATGCACAAATTTTCCTGGGGACTGGGGAGAGATTTTTCCCCTCCGGTCCGCGGGGCGTTTTTTGTTTTGGAGGTTCCTGATGAGTTTTGTACTGCCTGAATACCGCCATCCGGATTTTGCCGCCCTGGGCCTGGACCAGGCTCCCGACGTGACCCTGGTCCCCGCCCCCGCTGACGGGGTGATGCCCGATGACTACCACGCCACCACTATGTTCCCCGAGTACTTCCGCATCAATGGCCGCTGGGAGTTGGCCCGGGACAGCCGCATGGACTGCGTGGCCGTGGTCCGGGAGGACGGTCTGGCGGTGGTGGAGTTCCGCAACGTGCGCAAGGGCGACCTGGTGGCGGTGGGCCGCCGGGAGGACGGCTCCCAGGGCATCTATGTCTACCCCAACGGCTTTGAGGAGGAGGGGGAGGAGAGCGAGACCTTCTCCTTCCGCCAGGGCCGCAGCCGGGAGACCGCCTACACCCGAGACTACGACCAGCTGTGCCAGCTGCTGCGCTACGAGCGGGACCACGGCAACATCCTGTGGGTCATGGGCCCCGCCTGTACCTTTGACGCCGGAGCCCGCCGGGCCTTTTCCCGCCTGGTGCGGGAGGGCTATGTCCAGGGACTGATGGCGGGCAACGCCCTGGCCACCCACGACCTGGAGGCGGGCCTCATGGGCACCGCCCTGGGCCAGGACATCTACACCCAGCGCTCCATGCCCAACGGCCACTACCACCACATCGACACCATCAACAAGGTGCGCCAGGCCGGGTCCATCCGGGCCTTTGTGGAGGGCGGCGGCGTCTCCGACGGCATCATGTATGAGTGCGTACAGAAGGACGTGCCCTATGTGCTGGTGGGCTCCGTGCGGGACGACGGCCCTCTGCCCGATGTGTACGGCGACGTGTACCGGGGCCAGGATGCCATGCGGGACCTGGTGCGCCGGGCCACCACCATCATCTGTATGGCCACCACCCTTCACACCGTGGCCACGGGCAACATGACCCCCTGCTACCGGGTGGTGGACGGGAAAGTGCGTCCCCTTTACTTCTACTCGGTGGATATTTCCGAGTTCTCGGTGAACAAGCTGCGGGACCGGGGCAGCCTGTCGGTGCGCACCATCGTGACCAACGTGCAGGACTTTATGGTCCACGTGTGCGGCGGCCTGTGCGGCGAGACTCGGGAGGAAATCTTAAGAAACGCTTAAAAATCCCGGGCGCGCTTGCGGCGTCCTCTGTTTGGTGCTATAGTGAACATAGACAGATTCTGGATGAAGATTCAGCTCTGTTTTGGACAAAGCCACGTACCGCCCTGCGGTGCGCACCAAATTAAAGGAGTGATCGCCCATGAAACGAGGATTATCCATCTTACTGTGCGGCAGCCTGATGGCAGGGATGCTGTGCCTGCCCTCCATGGCCGCCCAGCCCGATCTGGCGGCTCAGAAGCCCGCTCTTCAGGGCGACTTCTGGGTCATGGTCAACGGGGAGTACGTCACCTTTCCTGACGCCGCCCCCAAGAGCCTGAACAACCGCTCCTTCCTGCCCTTTGCAGCGGTGTTTGAGCAGCTGGGCTTTGCCCAGAAGGATATGCACTGGGATCAGGCCACCCAGACCGTCACCGCCACGAAGCCGGACGTGGACTACACCAACGTCCACGGCGAGGCCGCCGTGGGCGACATGACGGTGGAGCTCACCCTGGGCAGCACCACCATGAAGCTCTGGTATGAGGGCGACACCATCGGCGACCCCCACGGGAATCAGGCCCAGGTGGTCCAGGACGTGAAGATGGACGTGGCCCCCTTCGCCAACACCGCTATCGGCCGCACCTATATCCCCCTTGGCCTGGTGGCCGAGGCCCTGGGCTATCGGGTCGGCTGGGACCAGACCAATCAGACCGTCATTGTGGACGATGTGAAGAGCATCCTGGCCGGGAATCAGGAGACCTATGAGCTCATGGACCAGCTCATGGATTACAGCCGCACCTTTGCCGGGAAGAATTACAAGGTCACCGGTGACTACGCCATGGACATGAAGATGAACGGCACCTCCCAGAGCGCCGGATTCCAGAAGATGGACGTGGTCTTTGACCTGGACGGCACCTACACCATGTTCACCCAGGGCAACACCGCCTTCCAGTATGACACCGACCTGAAGATGGACTTCACCGTTAACATGGACGGCTCCGACGTCACCAACGCCATGCTCACCCAGGCCGGTGTGACCGAGAATCCCTTCCCCATGGATGTGACCATGGAGATGCGGGGCGACCTGGCCGACGGAAATATGTACTTCCGCAGCAAGGCTCTGGCCGGGCTGCTGGGCCAGGCCGACCTGGAGAACGCCTGGATCAAGCTGGACATGAAGGAACTGATGGATCAGAGTTCCGCCACCCTGGGCATGAATTACGCCCAGCTGCTGGAGCTGTCCACCGCCGCCCAGGAGATGAGCTTTGAGGAGTATCTGGCTCTGACCCTCCAGGATACCCCCGCCACCAGCATCTACTCCAACGCCGCCTACCTGCTGGATCAGATGAACCTGATGTTTGCCGACAGCAAGTTCCTCAAGTCGGGCAATAGCTATGTGAACACCGTCGACCTGGACGGAGCGAAGATGGTGTATACCCTGTACACCAACGGCAGTAAGGTCAACGGTTACGCCATGGAGATGTCCGCCGACATGGACCAGCTGGGCGCCATGAGCCTGTCCGCCACCATGAAGGGCACCCAGATGGATATGAACATGGCCTTTAACGTGGCTATGGATCAGGGCGCGGGTGAGAGCTTTGCCATGGATCTGTCCATGACCATGGACGGCAATTACCAGACCACCTCCGTTAAGCCCACCACCCAGCCCGCCGCGGGAGACACCGTAGTGGACCTGATGGATCTGCTGGGCGCAGCCGCTGAGGTTCCACAGATCGTGGCCTGAGTGTGGAAAACTGACACGCAGCCCGCCGGGAGAGACCCTCTCCCGGCGGCTTTTTTGGAAAGGAGCGCACCATGGAGCCAATTTATTACACCGTGGAAGAGATCAATGGGGATTACGCCAAGCTGACCAATGAACAGGGGGGAGAGCACTCCATCACCATGTTCCTCCTGCCGGAGGGGACCACCCTGGGCAGCCGTTTGAAGATGGAAAATTTCCAGTGGTTTTTGGAAGAGTAAAAAAAGCCCGCCGCTTTCGCGGCGGGCCTTTTTGTTTGAGAAAATCAGAATTACTTCTTGTTGCTGCGGCGCCAGATGTGCATCTTCTCGGCGTCGGCAATGAGCTGCTCCCGGAAGTCGGGGTGGGCGATGTTGATGATGGCCTCGGCGCGCTCCCAGGTGGACAGGCCCTTCATGTTGACCATGCCGTACTCAGTGACGATGTAGTGCACACAGGAACGGGGATCGGTGGCGATGGAGCCCTGAGTCAGGGTGGGCACGATGCGGCTCTTCACGGTGCCGTCCTTGCCCTTGACGGTGGAGGACATGCAGATGAAGCTCTTGCCGCCGTTGGACAGGTAAGCGCCCATGGCGAAGTCCAGCTGGCCGCCGGTGCCGGAGATGTGCTTGATGCCGGCGGACTCGGCGTTGACCTGGCCGAACAGGTCCATGTCAATGGCGTTGTTGATGGAGATGAAGTTGTCGATCTGAGCCATGACCCGCACGTCGTTGGTGTAGTCCACGGGGGCGGCCATGACGTCGGGGTTGCGGTTGACGTAGTCGTACAGCTTCTGGGTGCCGGCGGCGAAGGCAAAGACCTGGCGGCCCTTGTCCAGAGCCTTGTGCTTGCCGGTGATCTTACCGGCCATGGCCATGTCCACGAAGGCGTCCACGTACATCTCGGTGTGCACGGACAGGTCCTTCAGGTCGGACTGGGCGATCATGGCGCCGATGGTGTTGGGCATGCCGCCGATGCCCAGCTGCAGGCAGGCGCCGTTGGGGAT
>JABLTR010037515.1_pt1 | contig 49043 bp, 61 predicted proteins | sample 7160071 | NCBI WGS metagenome assembly JABLTR01 (sample SAMN14651230, study PRJNA627086) | human gut metagenome | isolation source: feces | host: Homo sapiens | reverse complement strand
GACACCCGAGGAGTGCTTTAGGGAAGAAATGCTTGCAGCACTTACTGCATAAAGGTTCGCCGGGTGTTCAACTTATTATTGCAATTCGGGGTAAAGATTCCATAACCTTCCCCTCATTTACACAACAACTTAGACTGTTACCTCTTCCTATTTCAAAGGCTGATAATTAAACCACCTATATCCTTAGTAGGCCAGTACCAAAGCCTTATCACTAACTATTTTCATTACCGTTCACTATTTTTTTTGCTTCATTGAATATAGCTTCCTCTACTGAATCAGGTGCAATTACGTAAGCAGCCGCATGCGAATTATATCGCTTTATTCTTCTAGTGTTAAAGTTAATAAAATAAAGTTCCTTGCCAATCATATGCCCTTTACTGCCTTCCCATGTTGTCTTGGCAAATACACCGTAAACATCCTGTCCATAATAACAAAATGCATCCGTACAAATAAAATAGTTATCCTCAGAAGTTGACTTTATCCATTTCCAGTTATGCGTCTTGGTTCCCCATATAGGTGCTAAATGTAACTCATCACATACAGCATTAACTTCTTTTTCCGTAGTAGAGTCTATCCAAATTGGATAATACTTTACTGGGCTAAAAGTCTTCCTTTTTCTCCCTGCATCAGGAGAATTTGATTCAAATGCCAAAGTGCCAATCATTTTATAGTCTAAGCTAACTTTCCTTTGGCTTAACCATTCTTCGCCACTCAATGTTGTTGTTTTACTCCAAAAAGTGATCACATTGGCACTTTCATCCCAATCTATTGTTTGCTTATCAATGTATATTGAACGAGTTGAATCAGAATCAACCCATACCCACCTAGAATCCTCAGCATAAACACCTGTTACCATAAATAGCGTGGTAATTATTAAAAATACAATTTTCTTTATCATAGTTAATCCTATCCTTAGTCTTCTCTACGATTTCTGAATAGCTTAGATTGTTTTTCCTTCTTGCTGCAACTTCAACCGCTTATCAATCGGTTTCCAGTAATTATTGAAATCTGCATATCTTAAGGAATACGCTTTTTTCAGGTTTTCAATAACTTTCTGATTCACGCCTATGTCACAGTTTATTTCCTTATCTGTATTATATGTGATGATGATTTCTTTTGCATTCAACAACTTAAACGCGAGGTCCGTTGGAATAGGATAATAACGGTTCAAGGAAGAGTAATGTGCATTATGACCCAAATCTCCTCTAGTCGTATTAGCAGAAGAGGCTGCATAGTAATGCTTGCTATCCAATGGAATCGCAGTCAGGCGATAACTTTCACCATCTACTGTCATAGTAAGATAGTGTAAAAGCTTAGCTTGGTCATAACGGCTTGCTACTCTAACCCAATATTCGTCATCGCCATTTGAATTTGCATAATTAACGAATGTCGTTTCCCATTTACCATCAAGAACATCATAAACATTAAAAGAAACTGCCGTATCACTTTCTGGCTCAACATAAAATGTATAAGCGAATACCGACGGCATAGAAAGTACCGTTGCCAACCCTAATGCGACTAAAAACTTCTTCATAGATATTCCTCCCAAAAGAATCAATATTATATGACAATTGGGTATTTAAAAAACAGCCCAATCTTCGGAGGTAAAGTGTTCATCCAAGACTGGTACAATCCAGTCGTAATCGTCCTTTTCACTATATGGATACGAAAAGTATAAAGATGCAACCACATTATCGCCTACAAATCTTTTCCTATAATAAACATCCCCATTTTTTACACCGGAAACTACATACCAGTTTTCTCCGCGGGTTTTATATGTAATACTCGAATCGCTTTCTCTCTCATAAGCGCTATCGATAGAATACCCTGGATATCGATGGAAGCCACTTACTGAAAGAGCAACTGAACCATCGTTATTTCGGAAGGAACAACCATCTCCATTAACCGGTGGACGTACCTGGTCAAGAAATACTGGCACCCACGAATGCAAATTAAATCGGTAGTTATTATAGCGATAAAAGTCTTCAGAATCCGTTGTCTCCACCCGGACTGAACTCGGAATCCCCTTTTCAGCTGCCCGCTGACTGTAGTTTGCGGTTGGAAGACAAAGCACCTCTGCATTAGCCGTCATAACGCCACAAACCGATGCAGACAGTGCTGCCGTTAATCCGATCACAATTAAACGTTTCTTCATCTTATTTCTCCCCTACTACTGGTTAGTATCGACATCTTTGACAGAATTTCTGATACCATTAATTTCACTCTGAATTTTAGAATTTTTGCGCCTTAACTCGTTAATTTTATTAATTGTTTCCTGACTATGATCCCCTGCTGTATAGGCTTTATATTGTTTCGCCAACTGGGCCTGAAGTGAATTACCATCATTAGCCAGCTTAGCATATTTCTTTGCGGCTTCTGGTACTTGGATTTTTTCTACCGCTTCATCAATTTTACCAAAAATTGCCAAAATATCATCATACATATCTGGCGTTAACTCTTTGCCTGCCGGATACTTAGCATTCAACTCATCATTATAAGGCTTAATGGCTGCAGCCCTTTCATCAATATACTTTTTAAGAGATACCTGTGTTGCTTTCCTCAGTGTAGTGAAGTATTCTTTCAGATTTGAGGCTTCTACAAGCTGCCAAGTGCCATCATCCAATTCTCTCATCTTTAAATCCAAAACAAAATCATCGTTGAGAGACGGTTCATAAATCTTAAGCCCTACTACAGCAACTTTCCCATCTTTTTTAGTCGAAGCAATACCTTTAAACTGAGCACTCTTTATTCCAGTATTTTCTGCGATCGCGTTGGTATCGATTTTAGGCCCTTGCCCTTCTTTGGGCTTCTCATCCTTCTTGTCGTCACTGTCCCATTTGCCCTCTTCTACAGCCCGGAGAATCTGCTCCTTAATTTCACCTGTAATAGTTGGTTTAAATGCGACAAAAAGTCCCTTTGCAAAATTAGCGCCTAACTCACTATAATCACTACTATTTTTATTGTCTTCAATGCTTGCCTCTACTAAATCGTCATAGCCCCTGGACAAAAAGCTATCCAGGTCAACGTGTTGCTTAAATTTATTGACATCGTGCTTCTGTATGGAATCTTTAATAATTCTCAGAGAATAGGCTGGCGTTTTAGTGTAGTACCCCCAATACCAACCTGCTCCTCCCAAAACAGCAATAGCTACAACTCCGGCTGCAATTATTTTCTTATCCATAGCGAATGTCCTCCTTCATAAAAGAATGCAAACCGATAGCAATAAATAAACGCATGTATGAATATAGGTTCCGATAAAGTTAGCATTATCGGAAGTAAACAATTCAAAATATATCGCTGCTGCCAACCAGATAATCAATGGTGCATCCATAAAACTTAGCAAGCTCTATCAGGAAGTAAACAGGAATGTTGTGCGGCTTCTTCTCATATCCCCCATAAGTCATAATATTAGTGCCTAAAAACTCTGCTACATCCTTCTGCCTTAAGTTATTTGCAAGTCGTATTTCTTTTAACCTAAAATGCTGAAGGCAATATTTGTGTATTTCATTTTCTCTAGTTGCACAGATACTCTCCAAATGAAGCTTCTTCCTTATGCGAATAACTTCTGCTGTAGGTAAGGGAATTCTCTTATGTATGCCCCTTTTGTGAGGAATAAACTCGTCGGTTAGATGAAGAAGGTAATCTACAGAGGTTTCAAGCAAATACGCAATAAGCACTATGTCTAAAATCGTAAAACTCAATATTTCTGGATGGAGCTCTTTATTGCAATAGCCTCCTTTACTGATATCCAGGCGCTCTGCCATAGCTTTTATCGTGATACCATGACTTGATCGATATTCTCTGATTCTTTCCGTTGTAAGCTGCTGCGGTATTTGAAGGCTTGGAGAATACGCTGCCAGCTCATCGGTCAATCCCATAAGATAATCTGCAGACAACCCCGTCAAAATAGACAGATCCATAAAAAGTTCAAGAGGGAGTTCCGTAGTCCTATTCTCTTCATATCCTAAGAATGTAACCTCATCAATATGCAGCAATCTGGCCAATGTGGAACTCCTAATGGCAAGCGCTAATCGTACATCTTTAATTCGAGAGTAGTATTTTGGTGTTTCAGAAAAATAGGCATTGTTAATTTTTCTATCATACCAGCGCGGCATACTTCTCCCTCCTCTTATTAGAATCGAACAGTTTTTCTCAGCACTTGATATTTAATTCCCTGGTGAACATAAACAACACTAAGTTTTACCGATACTGCCCCTATTTCCTTAAAATGCCTGGTATCAGAAATATACCTGTCAGCATCTTCCAGCTTAAAAGCATAAGTGTTCTTACAAACTCCATCAGGAAAATAAACTTCTATCTTGTATAGACTTGGATTCATTCTTTTCTCCATTATACAAAATGATGATGTCAGCACTTGTCCTTTCAGAAAAATATTTTTCTTTTTTAATTATATCCTATCCCAACTGAGCCGGCCCTATACTATTTGGGTATCAAAAGCATAGAACGCTGTGCCAAACCTAGATAACAAAATAGCCCATAGAGGCTACTTCTCTACAGGCTTTTTGTTTTTCTACTCTTTCAACTATTGGCTGCACATACTTCTCTTCACCGGCCTTTCTAGCCTTTATGGCATCCTGTATATTCACAAACATGCCGAGCTCATGTGTCTTCCCTCTGAAACAACATTTTACTGCTTATTCACCAATTCTTGATATTTCTCAAATTCGGCTTTAGCTACTTTTATCACTTTGCGGTAAAGGTCCTGATACTGACCTAAATCAGTGTAATGGACAACTTCACCCGTCCGGTCAAACGACCGAAGGTCCGCGCCAAATACATCTCCATGTCCAGCATTACCACCTCTGCCGATGATTAAGCAATCATGGTATGGGTTAACATAGAATGTATAGTAAGATCCCATTCTGCTACCACCAGAAGAACAATACGCCACAGGAACCAAGCCAAAGTCGCGAAACATCCGCATAGAGTAAGAAGCAGTACTGGAAACAACACCATTCTCCATTGACATGTCCGCCACAACGAATCCATGATACGGACCATACCCTTCGTTAGGAGCTATTGATTCCGATGTTCTAGCCTGACAGCTACCTGCTAACGATAATGTAAGTAAAGCTGCTGCCAGTAGACTTTGTATTTTTTTCATTTTGTTCTTCCCCTCTCAATAATAAATATAAGTTTCTATAACCATATCAACTACATTTGTATACAAATTATTTATTTCCCTGATCTTTTTCAGTTTTGAGCATTTACGTATTCGGCTATCTTTTGAATGACTTCATTAACAATACCTTCCAGGAAATTTCCCGCAAAATCTTCTACAATGCTGTGATTAAGTCTTTCCCTGTAATCTTCTTTGCTTTCATTGTCCTTTGGTGCAAAATGGTGTTCTCTAACCCAGGAATCGATTTCCTCTTTTGTAGGAGCTAGAAAGCTGTGAAGATATACAATATGCTTATCCTCATAGGTATTTACCATTGGTTCATCAACATCTGCCAATTCGTTGAACATGCGCCCATTCTCATCCATGAACGAACGAATTTCCTGGTCATCCTTCATGTACAGGGACCTTATATAGGACATCACCAGAGCTCTAGCTATAACCGCTTCTACGCTGCCTTCACTGGATTCCATGATTTTCTCCTTTCATAAGAGCTTTCTCATATTATTTTTATTGTATCGCCGCTTAAATCCGTAGTATACCCCTGTTCCTATTTGGCATAAGCCACTATACCCGCTATGATTTATAGTAATAAAAAAAAAGGCCGCTTTCCGGCCTTTGGTGTTGTTTACCTGAAGGTTATGCTAAGCATCCCCTCGCCCATCCACCAGCTGGTTTCTTCCAATGGATCCTCAGCGAAGGCTTCCTTTGCTTCGCGAATCATTCTGTCCATTTCCTCTTTCCTGAATTTTTCGCTTGCTGCCTTCTTGCTGATTTTTCTTCCGTTCAGTTCAATGATGGTTCTCATTTTGTTTTCCTCCCTTTCTTTGGGGTGTTTCCTCTTCTCTTGTGTATATATATCACTCTAAAGGCATATAATAGCAAGCCAATTATCGAAAGAAACAGAAAAAAGCCCCACAGAGGCTATATACCTCCATGGGGCTATTTCTATTTCTTTATATAGGCCGCTACGGCCAGGATGGCCACACCCCACCCCAGATCCCGCTGCAGTCTAAGTCTCTCCTTTTCCTTCTTCTCCTCTTTCGCGTATTCCGCTAAGGATTGATTGGCTTTCTCCAATAAGGCTTCCTGCTCTGTCGCTGTTTTCCTCAAGCCGGTCAGCTGTTCGCTGAGCCTCACTGATTCCGTTTCTGCCTTCTTCAATTTGGTCTGTGATTCCGTCAGCTCTGTCTTTAGCGTTTCCGAGTTCTTCTTCTGATCTGCGTTCACTTTCTGCAGCTCGGTTAAGTTGCTCTCGAGCTGCCCCAATTCCGTCTCCGTCATCTGGTACGTTTTCTCGGAAGCATAGGAAGCCACCGGCAAAGCCAACAGCAACGCCAAGCACGAAGCAAAGCATATACTTTTTAATTTCTTCATAGGTCCTCCACGTCATAGCACATAATCTCCATCAAAAGTTTCTCCACCAATCACCAGCTCATTTGTATCCTGCCAAAGCGTAGCCCTATCAAAGGAGCATCTATCGCCCCACTCTGCGCACCAGATGGGAACGTAATCGGCAAAAACGCTGGTATCGATACGGTTTAAGAGCCAATCAAGGCTGGCGTAAACACCGCAGTTATAACCCTGGCGATTGCACTCCAGGATAAACTGGAAACACATTTCTGTAATCACATCATTCCCCGGGTTACCGTGACGGGCTTTGTAGCCATCAGCGTCCTCCATGTCAAACCAGCATCCCATGGCAAGGTCCTCCGGGGCAATGCCGGCGTCTCTTAAGATTTCCAGCATATACCGTGCCTCTGCCTCTGCTGCCGCCTCGTCTAGAGCATAACTGTAATAGTAAACGCCTACCTTGAGTCCAGCGGCCAGGGCCCCGTTGTAGTTCTCGTAAAACATAGAGTCCAGATAGCCCCGTCCGTACCCCAGACGGATGATAGCAAAGGAAATGCCCTCGGCTGCCACAGCTTTCCAATCTACTGTGCCATTATTCTCTGACACATCAATGCCTCTCTCCATTGTCATAACCTCCCTTTGATTTTCATAATCAGCCGGCCCATGGAGTCTACGCCCGCTTCACTTAAATTCTCTATAATCGATAACAATTCCGACACTGCCAGATATCCCACCACCACGGTCATAAACCACATGGGGCTATGGAGTTCAAACAGAATCAGATCGCAAGCTCCAGCCGCTATGGCGCAAATGTTATAGAGAAGGAGCTTGGTAACTCCCTGCTCCCTCATCACATCACTCCGAATGAGCCCGGCACGCCTTGCCGCCGGAATCCCGACAAAAGCCTTATACAGAGAAGGCCTCTCCACCCCGGTCTCTACCGCATATTTGTAGCTGATAGCCAGCCAGCGGGTGAAGCAGTCCAGGATAACCAGCCAAGCGAAAGAATAAAAAATAATAGCCCGGCTATCCATGGCAATCACCATAAGCATGCTGGCCAGCGCTTTAACCGGAAACATATCATACAGATTCCGCAGTGCATTTCCTAACTCGTTCATCTAATCACCTCCACTTAAAAGGCGAGCCAAATCGATAGCCCGCCCTTTATACCTACAATTGGGATTTCCCAAATAAACCTGTTCTGTTGGATTGTATTTGAATCTCACTGTATTCTGGCCTTGATGCACCTCCTGTGTCTGGCCGGCGTGGCTGATATAAACGGGGTTCACCCAGAAATCGGATCTGTCCATACAGAAGGACAAATGCAAACACTCTCCTTCAAGCCTTCCTTTCACCTGATGAATAGTCCAGCTGTATTGGTAGTCCAGAGGATGGATAAAATCAGCCGTGCAGTGTTTATACTTGGAAAAATCTGTGGTGTCGCTTTCAAGCTCATAATCACCAGCCAGGAGAAATACTTTCACATAAAGCTTTCCGCCGGACTTATCAATCTGCATAAACCCCTTCTGCGCCAGAGTTGAAAGCATCTCAGAAGGCGTCATGTCCAACACCTCCAAAAGCTCTCTAAAGTTATAGAGAACATACAGCTTATCCGTCAGGGTATTAAGCACCACCATGGTACTGGACCCGTCCCTAAGCAAGGTGGTATCCACACAGACGAAATCTTCCCCGTGATAAAAATAAAAGGAGCCATCCACCACATTGAGTTTGATGGTCTCCCCTTTCCCGTTCCGGTTTACTGCGTCTGGAAAAATGAATAAATTCATATAGTTCCTCCTAACTCATCAATGGCCTTTCGATGCGCTTTACAAAAAGACAGCCACCAGGTATAAAGCCTTTTGTAGAAATAGCACTCCAGCTCATGCTGCCGGCTTTTGATGCAAGCCCCGCCGCAATACGGGTACACAAGGCAATGCCAGCAGTGTGGGAACTTTGCCTCCATAATTCTCTTCTGGCGCCTTATTGGACTCACCGCCGGGAGAACCTGATTTCGAAGGTATAAGCAGGTAAAGAAGCGACCACTGGCATCACACTTCTTCACCCGATGGTTCACGCAGTAAGTTTCTCCAAATCGGTACTTGGCCTGTTCTCTCTGGTAGAGACTCCAAAAGAGGCCCATGTACCTGTCGTTGATAATCCCCTGCTTTTCATAACCTTCCACAAGCTCCGCTACGCAATCTTCCCACTGCCTTGCAATATTCCTAAAGTCCTCCCGGGTTAAAGCAAAGGCAGCGTTTTCCTTGGAGGTTACATGCATGATATGTGGAAAAAAGGAAAGGCTCCTTCCTATAATCTTTTCCTTGGCTGCAAAGCTTTGGAGAATCTGGGTAAAGTCGGTATTCCCGTGATAAAGGGTGCAGGACACCGCCACCCAGGGATAATCCAAAACTTTCTGGAAAGGATCATAGCCTCTAAGACTTTCTTGGCTTCCATCAAAGCTAAGGCAAACATGAAAATGGTGCTTCAAAAAGTAGTCTCTGTACTTTTCAAAAAGTACACCGTTCGTGGTAATGCTAAAAGAAGCACCTGGAGCGGCATCTACCACCTTCTGGATTTCATCCATGTAAAGGGTAGGCTCCCCGCCGATAAAGCGAATGGAAAGAGCCTTCTTTTTCCGGATGTAGCGAAGGAGGCTTTCCGAAATTGAAGGTTCCTCTGTATCCGCCACCCGGTGACAATAGGCACATTTTAGATTGCACCGGCTTCCGAGGTAAATCGTTAGTTTTTCCATTATCCCTGCCCCACGATAAAACTATAATCATTCCACACTTCATACCATTTACGCCCGAGCTTAAGCTTGAACGGCCCCGTATACCCAAAAGTCAATAAGCGAACGGAGGCTTTACCGTTCACCAGGCGGACGCGCCTTGTTTCCAGAAGGCCGCAGGAGCTCTCCAAGAAAATTTCTTCATTATCAATGGGCCGGGTAAGTTTTTCACCGAAGGCCCCTTTGAGCTTTTCCACTTCAAGAATCAGCTCCCCATTTTTATTAGGAACAAGAGGCACAGAGGAATCCCCCTGAAGAATGTTACCTTTCCTATCCGCATGATACTCTACGCCGTTGATAGTCACGCTGTAGCTATCCCAAAGTGTCATGCGGGGATGGGTTTCTTGTGGAAGAGTTTTGCTATTAAACTCCCCGACTTCATAGTCCATATCCGCATCCACCTCAAAGGAACCCTTCATGCCTTCGAATACACGAATGATGATGTCCCTTTCCGTGCCGCAAACCATACCGGTATCCACCTGGATCACGTCCCCTTTAGAGTAGAGCTGGATCATGTCTGTATAATCCATCTTGATAGCAACCCCCAGTCGGTTCATATCCAGGAACTTGTAGTCAGAGCCGGTAATAGTACGGAAATTCTTGACCTTGGAACCTGGAGCCCTAACAAAGATATATGAGTTGTAGGACCGCATGGCTTCAACGGAATCCTGGCCAACAAGCCCGTCCTCACTGTTTTTAGCAGAAATACTCAGGAACGAGTCCCGAAGGGTAATCTTCCCGGTCACCTCTGCATTGCTTGCTGCATTATATAAGATTTTTAACATCTGCCTACCTCCACTCCATAATCATCAACCATCAGCACTTCCGTACCTTCTGCATAGATTTCATAGCCGGTATAGGTACCTTCTTCATCAGAAATAGTATCTGGCACCTCCGCTCCATTCGTGGCCACCAGTAAAAGCTTCCCAGCCGCTTCTTTCATCCCATAGACCGACTTAACCCGGGTTCCTTTTGAAATCAGGAGGTGCGGATTTAAGGCAAAGAAAGAAACCTTTGTCACTTCTTCTTTAGACACCTTCATGACTTTACATGGGACATGATTCATCCCAATCACAAGGTCTCCTTCCTTGATAGATTCCACAGGCACGGGGCCCTGCATAGTCTGTATGTTTCCTCGAATAATCATATGTCCTCCTTATGCTCCATCATCACCGCAATCACAATTACTGCAGTTACAATTACACTGCGACTGGCACTTATACTGCTGACAAGACTGACAGGTTTGGCATTTCTGACACGTCTGGCAGTTCTGACAGCTCTCGCATCCCTGGCAAGTTTGACAACAATTCGCCTGGCAGCAATTTTCAGAGAAAGCCGCTTCCAAGCTATGAATGGCTTTCTGGATCGCCCCTATATCTGATGAGAGGATTGTCCCATACTTTAATGTAGACAGATCCACGGTTACCTTCTTCGAAGTAGCCAGGTTTTGGATAGCCGTGGTGAGCTCTGTCAGATGAGCCTTTTTTACCGCTATGCCTTTACTTAACGTTTCGTCGGTATACGCCATATTCTCACCTCTTAAGAGCCGCCGCTATCGTCACCGCAGTTACAATTGCTGCGCTGGCAGCTTTGGCACTTCTGGCATGTTTGGCAATTCTGACAGCTCTGACTCTGGCAGCCCTGGCATGTCTGGCATTTCTGACAGGACTGGCAATACACACAATTCCCGCAGTTATCCACCTTTGCTGCATAAGTAGAAAGAGAAGCGATAGCAGCCCTAAGTTCCTGGATGTGCTTTAGTACCACCTTTGTGCCCTGTGTATAGTCAGAAGAAAAGGATGTTTGCTTGATGACCCCATTTTTATCCGCCATGGGAATCACCTACCAACTGTTCTCCATACCTTTGAAAGGTGGAAATCACTGGAACAAACATGGCCCTTTTAAGCCGGCAGTAGGTTTTTTCCCGCGCTTCATCACTTACAAGCTTGCATCCGCCTTTACAGAACGCTACCGCCAAACAGTCCATACATCCTTCTTTGTGCCTCTTCGTTGGGTCACTTGCCCATATCTGGTTCAGGTAGGAAAAGAGACTGTCATAAATGCTCCCCGCTTTTTCGCTGGTGTTGTGGCATGGATACAGGTTTCCCTTGAGATCCATGTTAAGGGTGGTATATCCATTTCCACAGGAACAAGTCACCTTATTCCAAGCACCATTCCCATCCAGATAGAAAGATTTCAGGGCATAAAAAAGGCTCCCTATAAAAGAGAGCTTCGTGTAGTCCTTCCTTTGTTCCTTTTGAGAGAGCGTGCTTTCTAAATAGAGAATAGACAGATCTTGCATTTCTCTTTCCACCCGGCCATAGTCAACAGAGAGGAGATTTTTGTCTGCGATGCCGGTGTCAAAGATAGTATCCAGATTGACCATGACCTGGTAGCCATGAAGCCTATAGTATTCATCACTTACGTCCTGCATAGCCTCTAAGACTTCCTTTGGATAGGCTTTGGCCGAGATAACAGCCGTTAAACCCAGACGCTTTAACCTTAGAATGCGCCGCCGGAGAGGATGCATAGGATTTAAGGAATCAAAGCCTCTGGTCTCCAATACATGCGGACCGTCCCAGGAAATCATGACCGGCACATCATAGGCATTAAAAAATTCAACCATTTCATCCGTCAAAGCCCGGCCGTTCGTGATGATGCCATACGAACAATGAAGGTTCTTTGTGTGCTCCACGATGGCTTTAATGGTACTGAAATAGAGAAGAGGTTCACCGCCGTAAAACTGCAGATGCACTGGCGTCTCTCCATTCTCTTTAGCACACTCTTCTATGAACTCATAGATGTCCGGGTTAATGTCTGAGGAAAGAGGCTCATGAACCAGCGGGTGCTGCAAGCAATACCGGCAGTTCATATTGCAGCTATTTCCCAGCATAATAAAGATAGTGCTGGTTCTTCGTTTCAAATATTTCATGACTTACCTCCTAACCAAAATACGAATACGGCGAACATTTTCATTGTTATCCGTCTGAAGAGCTATTCCTACGGTATTCTTTAAAGACTCTCCATCCCTGGCGCTTCTTCCAATCCCCGGCATATCGGAAGGGACAATGAAGTCCCCTGCGACTACCTTTCCATATACTTTGACATGGACGCGGCCGGCAAGTGATACCGGAATAAAATAGGGCAAATTGTACTCGATAAAGTTTTCTCCATCAGGTGGCTCTACCCCACCAAGGATTTGTCCAAACTCATTGGAGTGAACACCAACAACAGCCTTTGAATTTTCTGTGGCTTTCTTATACTGCTCAGAGGGAGACGATTCATCCAGGGCAATGATATCCCCCGGTTCCGTCTCTTCCCCTCGCCTAAAGAATTCCGCCAAGTCGTTGTATACTGCATTAAATACCTGGGTAGCATGAAGTGCACCGGTCAAAACCACATTGCCAGACGTATCCGTAGACACATATCGACTATCGTTGGTAAGTTCAGACGTCTTTGAAGGAATGGCTGGCTGATTTAAGAGGTCTTTGTAACTCCCGCTGGTGGCCACCTTAGAAAGTGTCGCGACATGCTGTGACAGTTCGCTTTTAGTGGAATAGGTGGCTGTAATGGTATTCCCCGCTGCATCCGCCGTAGCCTTGACAGCCGTTCCTGTTTTATCCAGCTTGGTGGCTATCAGGTTCGTAACGGTGGTTGCAAAATTAGGGTCGTTTCCAAGGGCTGCTGCCAGTTCCTTTAGGGTATCAAGCGCCGCCGGAGAACCATTCACCATGGCCGCAAGGGCTGTCTGGACAAAGGCCGTGGTCGCGACCTGGGTGGTATTGGTCCCCGCAGCTGCGGTAGGGGCAGTAATGGCTCCGGTAAAATTGGCTCCAGATAGATTGGCTTTCTTAGGAAGATCATTGTTCACAAGGGCCTTATACGAATCGTCTGCCGCTTTCGCGCTAACTGCAGCATTAGAAGCGCTCGTTGCGGCTTCACCGGCATTGGTGGTAGCCGTTTTCGCACTATTGGCCGAAGCCTCTGCTTGAAGCTCTGCCGTGTTGGCACTTGCAGCTGCCGCATTGGCCTTAAGGCTTGCATTATTTGCATGCCCCTGAGCTACGCCAGCCCAGCTTTTAGCACTCTTGGCGTCTTTTACTCCGTCAGGAGTTGTCGTACTCTCTGCCCACTGGCGGGCCACGTCCGACCATGTTTTGGCGCTCCGTGTTCCAGCAGCCGATGGGGCTTCGGTGCTTTCTGCCCAGGCTTCAGCCATCTTCTGGGCATCACTCGCCTTACTTTCAGAAGCCTTGGCCTGGGAAGCAGCCTCCCTTGCCACATCGGCTCCAAATTCTTCTACGGTTCCTTTGATTTCTGTCTGGTTGGTCTCATTCTGGTGGACCGTGATCTCTGCGATTCCATTAGTCGACATTGTGCGCCACCCCTCGAATAATAAATGAAGCACTCCATATGAGCGTCTGGATTTTTCCTGTCGTGTCGTTCATCAAGGTAATATCATAGACATAAGTATCCGCCGAGAGCCCATCCAGTTCACCCTTAGGAATGACGATATCCACATACGTGGCTCCCGTGTTCCGGTAATCCTTCTGATACACCACTTCCGATGAGCTGGTGGTATTCTTTATGGCAAAGCGGAGCTTATCCGCTGCTGTCATCGTATAGCCGCCGGAAAACCGGACGCGAAGGGAAAAGGTATCATACTGCGATACCTCAATGTTGTTACTTTCATCAATCTGAATCACAAGTATCCCTCCTTATGAGCCACCACTATCATCCCCGCAGTTGCAGTCGCAATTACAGTTATACGAAAAATTATCCTGCTTATATTCCTGAGTGTGAGAAAGATTTACCAGCTTCTGGAGAAGAGCCCCCAAGGTATAGGTCCCAGCTCCAATGCCTCTATGGGTTAAAATCCTCCCCCTGGTGCTATGAATATTCCCGCTTCCACTAGAAACTTGGGAATCATAGGAAAGGGCACTGCTTACGATAGCCTCTCTATCCGGCTGGGTGCTACTAGACACATCCACAGTAAGCTGGCTAGCAATCCTGGAATCCACCAGAGTCCCTATGCCGTTGTAGCTAACCACCACGGTCTTTCCTGCGTCGGCTGCATTAAAGAGAATGGTTCCTGTATTCCAATCCGGGATTCCATGGGCGGTAGTCAAATAATCCGGCCAATACTGCCCCTGAGCCGGCTGGGCAGAAATTTCCGTCAGTGCTTCTCCCGTGCTAAAAGCTACGCGAAGAGTGCTGGGATCCGTCTTCTGCGGAACCTCCACCAGCTTGATTTCATAGGGACTGTTGGTTGGTATTTTATGTACTTCACCCGAAATAGGTTTCACATTAAAAGAATTTAGAAAAGGGTCAAAGCGATAATCTACAATAGCCATGTACTCACCTCCTACGTTTTCAGCTGCCGGATAGCTGAGGCTTGCGCCTGCTCTATATCCTTGGCCGCCCGCTCGATGCCGAACAAATACTTATCCACAGCAAAAGGCGGCACCCCAAGCTCCATATCTGCTTTGATGCCGTCTTTTGCTGAAATCGTATATTTGATTTTTGTAATAGGATATTCCTGGGTCTCCCCAGAAAGTGTTCTGATTTGTGCTTTGCCATCTGTCCCCATATGCCGAACATTGAAGGTTCCATCGGGATAGGGATACTCCAGGCGGACGCCTGTGATTTTGGCTGAGCGCACCGGATCCTTGTACTGCGCAATCTGGTTTTCTCCCCAGCGTTTAGCATCATTGACACTATAGGCCGAAGGAAGAGAGAGCACCTTCTGCCTTAGGCCATAGGACGCCTGGCTGTTTTTATCTTCCACCACGCAAAGCCACTGCTCTCCGTCTTTATCTATATTCCCGCCCTTCACCCGTGCCCAATTGAAAATCTTATCAGTGTCCCAAGAAGGCTTGTAGGAGGAGATGTGTTTCCCTACCGTAAGCCGTGCCTGTTCATTAACACCATGATTTCTGGGTTTGAAATAAAGGCTTCGGTACTCGTCCACTCCATATACATGGTCAATGGCAAAGTCGGATAAAGTACCCAGCGCTTCTTTAGCCGTAACCCCATCAAAGACTAACTTTTCAGGGCTATAGCCTACGTCCGGGATTTTGACTGGGTTGTACACAATGCCCAGGTTCTTTTCTGCCATCATGGCAATATCTCTTGCAATGGCTCCTACATCCGTTTTCTCATAGGTTTTGAAAATCAGTACATTGGAAAGAAGGTTGTAGTAGCCGTGCCCTTTAAAGATAAAGGAATCCTCCGTGGTCCCTTCAATAGGCCGGCTGATGATATACCCGGAATACCAGGGTTTGCTATCTCCAAAGAGGTGGATGTCAATTCTTTGCATGTAGGTCAAAACGTTTTTATCCGGAAGTTTTCTAAAGGTCAATTGGCAAGCCCCGCAGCCCGTCTCTGTGATTTCAAAAGTCACCTGGCTTAGGGCATTATTTTCATGACCACTTCCAAAGATGGCTGTTTTAGTTCCATCCTTTGCATAGGCATAAATAGCGTATTGCCCTGGATAGAATTCCTGCACCTGGTTACGGTTTCCCTGGCCTTGCTTATCCCCAGAGAAATTTCCTGAAAAGATGAGACGGCCAAAGAGCCTCCGTCCAAAGAGTATATTCATACGAACCACCTGTTCACATAACTAATCTCAATCTTCCCGGCAGCACCAGTGTAGTGAAAAAGGTTAAGGCCCGGTTTGGCATAAAGGAAACCGCCACTAAAGGTATTGATGCTATTAGCATTTCCCCGCCAGACCGTACCTTCTTTTCCATTCACCATGAGGGTTGCTGGGGCTATGAGGAGCGAATCGGCCACGCTGAATTTTTCCTTGGCTTCCCTGTGCCAGATAGTAATATTTGGCATTTTCTTCAAAGGAGTAAACGTAAAGGTTAAAGGTGTATCCACGCTCCCCAGGTTGTAAACAGCCATGTCTGCATCCGTCACATCCTGCGGAAACTCATAAGTCACCTTGGACTCTCTTCCTTCATATCGAAACGGATCAGCCAGAAGAAGACTCACTGTGATTTCGCTCCACCGCTGCTTAAAACCATCCAGAAATTTATGCTTAATCTTAGAAAGCCCAGCCACATGGTAGAGTCTATCGGCCCTACCGCAGTAGAGGTCATAGTCCGTCTGGGAAAAGGCCGCATAGGCCCGGTTCACCTCTTCATCATGTTCTTCTTCGGTGAGTCCTTTCATGGAAAACTCCACCTCTATGGTTCTTCCATCAATCTTCCCATCACCCACACAGTCGCCGCCATGGGCAAAGGCGTGGCCTGTGATTTTGTTCCGAAAAGTGTAGCTTCCGCTATCCGTCAACGCCCAGGCCTCTGGAAGAGAGTAAGTCACACCATTCTTAACAACTTTGAGCAAATCACTCTTCTTTGTTCGCTTAGGAAAATTCATCTTGCACCTCTTAGCCCGGAAGCCAGGGTATCGTTGAACTCTTCAAACAAATCATTCATGTCGGCTCCAGTGTTAATATCTCCATAGTTATTAAGCACCGCGTGGACTTCCCCGTTTCCTTCATGCTGATTTCCTTCGGCTGTAATCCCTTCAGCAATATTCCTAAAGACTGCCCGGTTTAAAGGCAGCGCTACTTCGTCGCCGGCGTCACCCAAAATACCAAAGAGAGGCTTTGTAAAATATCCGCCCTTGGCATAACCGTTGGCTTTGGAAACACTGGCAGCCCCGCTGGCAATGCTTAAGGTAGATGCCGCCAGGCCTATCCCAACGGAGGAAGAAACACCCGAGGAAAGGATGCCAGTCGCAATAGGGCCCGCCGCCGGATGAAGTACCAACTTCAGCCAAGCCGCCGGAGCCAAAACAGCAGCGGCCTGCGTAGCATCTGCCTGGGTCTGAGCCATCCCCTGCGCTGTCTCCCTCTTCCCAAAGATGGAAGTCATAATCATCCCTGCAATCATCTGGGAGAAATAGGATGCAATGGTTTTCAGCATGGCCTTTCCCAAATTCTGGAAAGCCTCTTTAGCATTGGCCGCCCCGGTCAGAATATCCGTAAAGGCTGTAGCCAGCCCATCCAGAGATGTCTTTGCTAAATCAGCCACAAGCTCCATGGTCGTTGCATGGGAGTCCAAGTAAGCCTGCTGATAAACATCCAGCAGTTCTTTTTCCGCATTCATGTTGTTTAAGCGCATGGCAGCTTCGTCGGTCAGCACCTGCTGCAGCTCTTCAAGGCTTAAGGCGTTGTAAGCAGCTTCAATATCTGCCTGTACATCCTTACAGTTTTGGAAATATTCCAGGCGCTTCTCCTGGTATTCCTTTTCTGCCGCTAGCTTATCCTGTGCCACCTGTTTAGCAAAGCTTACTTCTCCATTCTGGAGGGTTTCATAAGCAACGCCTTCATCAGCCAGAGCTTTTAGGAAAACATCCTTCTGCTCAGCCGTCAGGGTCGTAAATTCAGAAGAGAGCTTTCTCCAACGGTCCTCAATGGAATCCATGGTTTTGGTGTAATCATTTTCCATCTCCACCAAGTCTTTTTGGGAACCTTCTCCATAAAGGCTGGTACTTCCCACACGGCTTTCCATGGCAGCATCTCTTACAGCTTTCATGATGTCATAGTTCTTGTCCGCTTCTTCCTGCGCAGCTGCTAACCGTTTCTGACTGTAGAGTTCGACCAGCCTTGTCTTATCCCTCTCATAATTTTCATTGGCTGCCTGAGAGGCTTCGAGTTTTTTTGTCTCATCTGCATACCAAGCATCCACAGCAGCGGTGCGGCTCTGGAAAGCTCGGTTGTACTCTCTTTCAATGTTCTGGCTAACCTGGGCAGCTTCCTGAGCGCTTCGATCTACGCCTCCACTACCGCCCCCACCTCCAGAGCTTCGTCCAGAACCACCGCCTCCTCCGCCGCCGCCGGCCGGAGCACTTTCAGGGGCAGCCGTCTTAAACTGAGAGTAATCCGGAAGCTGGAATTGGGGCTTATTATCACTGCCCCCGTCACCACTATCACCACCATCATTGCCTTCGCCCTCTTCTCCGCCACCTCCACCAACGCCGCCTAAGGCCGCATTCGTTTCCGTGATCTTTTCTATCAAGGAAGAAAGCCAGCTGATCGCTTTAGACACAAAACCGGCAATGGTAGAAAGGGCGCTGCTGGCCCAGGAGGGCAGAACAGAATTTGCCATGTCGCTAAGGACACTACCAATACTGCTAATCGCCCCGGAAATGCCATCCAACATCCAGTTAAAGGCAGCGATGATATTGGTTACTACCGACACCACCAAATCAATGAGATTGATCAAGCAGTTGATAAAATATCCAATGGTATTCATGATGACCGTAAACGCTGCTACGGCCACCACGCCCAGCACATCAAACACCGGCTCACTGACACGAAGGAGGTTTACAAGGAGATCTCCTACCTCTGAAATCATGGCGCCAAAGTCAGAAAAGAGCTCTCCGGCCTTTTCCGTATTAACTCCCATAAATTCCATAACGCTTGCTACCGTTACTCCCTGCGTATAGAGGTAGTACAAGCCACCTCCTAAAGCGATAGCTATCGCCACAAAAGGAGCAGCAGCAGCGGCTGCGGCAACGAAGGGCGCTACCATCATGGCAATGTTTGCTACCAGTAAGGCAATGGCAGGAATAGCGATAGAAAGAATCACCGTTCCAAGTGTAATAAGCCCCACCTGGAATTCCACTGGAATACAAGTCTTGAAGGCTTCCGCTATACCGCTATTGGAAACGGTGGATGCAAAGTTGGTCAAAATATTACCAAAGTACTGGAAGGTATCTGTAAGGTCCAGGGCATCCGCTATCTGAAGCCCTACCTGCGCCGCACTTTGCTGCAGACCATCCATTAGGGAGGACCAGGAGCCAGCAATGGTTTTACTCTGTTCTTCCATCATTCCTCCAAAAGTGGATTCCATGCCTTGCACCAAGGCCGTGATACCAGTTGCCGCATCGACGGAGCCTTTAGAGACCCGGTCCATGGCTTCTGAAACGGAAACATTCATAGCATCCGCCAGCATCTGCCAGGCTGGAATCCCGGTTTCTGTGAGCTGGAGCATTTCACCAGCCTGCACCTTCGACTTGGCCGCCATCTGGCCTAAAGCTAAGGTTACACGGTCAATCCCTTCGGCCCCAAGGCCAACGCCAGCTGCAGCATCACCTACGGCCGTCAAGGTTGGTATAATCTGCTCCGCCGTAAAGCCAAAGGCCAGGAACTTCTGCGAAGCCTTGGACACCTGGTCAAACTCAAAAGGCGTCTTTGCTGCAAAGGTCTGCAGTTCTCCAATAAAGTCCTTAGCCTTTTCTCCGCTTCCCAGCATATTTTTAAAAGCAGTCTCAACACTCTGAAGATCCGCCGCTGCTTTTACGGCATAGACCCCAAGAGCTGCCATGCCGGCCCCAATCCCCGCCAGTGACTTCTCCGCCAGGCTTGAAAGATTCATCGCATTGGTGCCAAAGGCTGTGCGAATCTGTCTCTTGGTCGCATTCAGTTCTTTTCGTAAATCTGATGTATCCGCCCCGATTTTCACGAGCAAATCAGCTATGGTCGCCATGCGCTGCCTCCTCCTGTTGTTTCTTAAATGATGCAAAGAAAGCGTCACGTTTATCTACTTTTTCCGCTTTGGTCTTTTTGCGGATAAAGGGTGCCATCAAATGGTCGACGCGGATCTTCTTTCGCACCTGGGTGTTCATCAAATTGGCTACCCAATAGGCCGTTTCATACCGCCGGGCGAGTTCTGCTTCCTCATGAGCATCTATCATCTTCCACAGTTCCAGCGGGGTCAGGTGATAAAACTCATGAGGAAGGAGACCCAGCACACCATAGGCCGCTCTTTCTGCCCAGGCTAGCCACTCATTAAAAGAAGGAACCTCATCTGGTTCCTCTACCCGTTTTTTCTTTTATTCTTGATTTCCTTTTTGACTTCTTCCGTCGCCTCTTCGGGGAAAACGGTGTAGTAAGCTGCTTTTCCCAGAATGCCGCTTCCAGCTAATGCTTTGACCAGAGGCTCCATGAACTCTGTCACTTCATGGCCTTGATCCAAAAGCTCCTGCATTTTTTCTGCATACCACTGCGGCGGTTTTAAGCCATGGTGGCGAAGGCCCACGGAGAAAAGAACCGTCATGGTCCCCAGGTTTAAGTCCTGGTTTTTGATGATTTCACCAGCCCCCTTCTTGGTGATATTTTCCACCTGGATTAAACGGCCGATATCGAAGTAAAGGTACTGTCCCGGTCCAAATAATTCAAAGTCAATCTTCTTCATAGATTAGTTACCTCCTGCAGTTGGTTCAATCAGTTCAGACAGCGGTCCATCACCGCTAATGGTACCGTTCAGTTCGCACACATCGTCATGAGGCGTAGACAGGGAGCATTCAGTAATAGAACCCCAGCCGGTAATATAGGTCTTATCCGGGTATTCAAATTTGACGTGAACCTGTTTACCAGCATAGTAGGATGCCTCCAGAAATTTAGCTCCTTTGTCCCCAGCGAGGTATACACTTTCCAGGTCAATGCTCCAGCTCTTAAGGCCTGGGATGACAGATTTCCATCCGCCGCTGGTCTTGTTACTGGCATCGATTTCATCGGCCTGCCTGGTCAAATCCCCGCTTCGCTGGCCTCCAAGTAGAGTCCATACCGGAGCATCTTCACTGGCCCCCGTATTTAGATAAATAAGATAATCTTTCCCTGCAGTGGCTGTAGATACGCCATTCTTCCGGGTCGGAAAGGTAGTAGTTGCCATAGATTAGTCCTCCTTCATATTTTGAATCGTCATTTCAAAGGTCAGGATGCCGCTATATCCGTTGTCTTCCTCCGGATACGTTTCGTAGAAATCAATGCTCTGCGATAAAGCACAGAATCTTTCACTGCCAAGGTCCAGCTGCTCCTTCGTTAAGAGCCTCATCAGCTCTTCGGCAAGGATATTGATTTCATACCGCCCTTTGTAATGACTCCAGATGTGAATCTGAATGGAAACATGAGTCATGTCTTCTGCCTTCGTAGATTGGTCCTGTACGTTGATAGCTCCTAAAGTAATAAATGGCAACTTGGCCTCTTCAGGAACATAGTCATACACTGGAATGTCTACATTGGCACGCAAAAATAAAAGCAGTGCTTTTTGCACCGCATTGTTGGGTAGTCTTTTCATTATTTGGTAATGGCCCTCCTGACCGCAGCAATAATATGTGGCTCTTCATACTCATAGGCAGGCTTCATAAAAGGGTGAGGTGCTTTGGCAGGAATGTTTGCTCTCTTGGCAAAGGTAAACCCATTTCCATAGGGAATTTTTAGGGCTTTTTTCCTTTTAGGGCGGATCACCGTAGCGCGGGAGCCATACTCTACCAGGTGGGCATAGGGAAGATTACTGTACACCCTCCCTTCCAGCTTTGTGGTAGAAAAGCCCTGCTTGATGGATTTCTTAAGCCTCTTAGTCCTAACGGCCACTCTTTGAATGGCCTGTCGCTGCACAGCTTTGGTCCCTTTTCTCAAGGCGTCCTCCACAGCAAGTCTTGTCTTGCCGTCCCAGGCGCTGATCTGTTTGATGCATTTAGACAGTTCCTCATTGCTAGCTGCTACTCGAAACTCCATAATTACACCCCCTGATCATACCGACGAAGGATGAGTGTCATGCTATCCTTGTAGGAATCATCCACAGAATCAACCACGTAAAGCTCTCCTCGGTATTTCACACGCCATCCTCTTTTGACCCATTTATAGGGGCGGATTTTAAATCGTAGCTGTTCCCGATTCATAGGTGTCCCCAAGGATTCCATTTCCTTGTAATCTGCCTGATACAGGTAAGCCCAAACTTTACCAGCCTCCTCATAGTCCGTCGTTTTCCCGCCATACCCATCATCCTTGAGCTTGGGCTTAAGCAGAACCAGCCGTTTATTCATCGAGCCAATCCGCATCAGAACCCCTCCCTTCGAACGCCAAAAAGAAGAGCGCGGAGCATCAACGTCATTTGGTGATAATCCGCGTTCTCTCGGTGTTCATACAGATAGGCCGTGCTATAGAGAACAGCCTGTTTGGCCACCTCCCCCAGGGCTTCAAAGTCTTCTACCTTCTCCACCCTAGCTACATCCTTACAAAGAGTCTCCGCATTCTGCATGAGGCTCGCCACAACTTCATCCTCATCATCGGTATCAATGCGGAGGTAATCTTTCACTTCCCTTAATGTGACGAGCATAAGTCACACCTCCTTAGGCACCCGTGCCGGCGCTTTCACCAGAAGGAGCAGCAGAAGTTCCTGCAATCTGAAGGCATTTCACGGCTTCTGGGAGAATCAGGAGACCATCCACACGTTCCTTCATCAGGTAGCCAATCATGCCATTTCCTGCGAAGAGTTCTTTTAATTCCTGCAGGGAGCGAACGCCGCGGTCGCCAATGTTGTAGTAGCTATAATCACCAAAAGCAATGGCTTTATTGCCGGATGCCTGCTTAGGCATATAGGCAGAAGTATGAAGGGTATACCCCAGCAGGCGATCCGGTTCTCCAGCCTGGTAGGAAGGCTGCCAAATATAGTTATTATTGTTATCTTTGAGTTTTCGAAGAGCCGTGATGGTCTGGTCATTCATAAGGAAAGAGGCATTCTTACGATAAGGGCGTTTCAAAGAGTAGATGAGTTCAATGATATTATCTGCGGTAATGGTAGCTCCCTTGGTGGTTACGCCAATCTCTGCGTCCTTTAAGAGGCCAGTTGGTTTCCCTTTGCCATCGCCATTCAGGAAAGCATCTTCTTCTGCATTGCCGATGGCTTTGCCGAACTGAGTGATAATGTAGTTTTCCAGGTTAAAGGCATTATCATAGATAAGTTCTTCGGTGATTTTAATAGCGATGTGGAGCTTGTGGGCATCCATCAGCTTACGAGCGAAGGTCGCATCGCTGAACTGGATAGCGCCACCTTCTTCAATCCAGGCAGCGGCTGGCTTGGTTGCGGCCAGATTGATTCGATGTTCGCCACTGGTGGTAATCTTGGTGGCCAGGGTTCTCATGATGTTTTCTTCGTCCAGTACATCTACCAGGCGACGGTCGTATTCTTCCGGTACCAGGTAACCACCATTGGCATCATTGCCTTCTTCCAGCACATCGGAAATCTGGCGGAAATTGGTACGAAGGGCAGTCAGCATGGACTTCTTGTATTCAGCGCTGGCTCTAAAGCCGCCCTTGGCAAGGGGCGCTGCCGGCTTATTTTTTACCGGGTCCGTAGTGGGCTGGTTAAGCTGGTCATCCAAGGCCTGCTGGCGCTGCATGCGTTCGATGGACTTGGTATAGTCCATCACTTCTTTTTCCATTTTGTCATAGGCCGCGGCATCTTCTTCAGAGAGCTTCCCATCTTTATCCGTATGGGAATCCAGGAATGCTTTTGCTGCTTCCCAGGCCTTGGCACGTTTTTCATAAAGTTCAAGAATAGTCATAGTGTTTCCTCCTTAATGGGACATAATAAAAAGCCTCTCTTTGAGGGGCTCTGCGTCAACGCGATTATCTTTTTTCTGAGGTTCCTTCTTTGGCTCTTCACTGGGCCCAGATTTGGGCTGAGTGACCATTGGTTTTCCAAACTCGGCCTTCAGCTTATTTTCCAGCGAATTTGTCACCGACACACGGGAAAACAGCAGCGCTTCGGTGCTATCTTCCTTTTCCTCTTCCTCGCCGCCGGAATAAAGGACACTATCGGCAAACCCAAGTTCCACTGCCTTTTTGGCATTGAACCAGGTCTCATCATCCATGAGCTTGGAGATTTTACTCCGGGAAAGACCGGTTTTCAGCTGATAAGCATTCATTATACTGGCCTTCACTTCATTCAGCATGTCGATGGCTTTCTGCATGTCCGCAGCATTTCCAAAGGACAAAGTCACCGGGTTATGAATCATCATCATGGCCACCGGGGAAATTTCTACCGTATCGCCGGCCATGGCAATGACAGAAGCAGCAGATGCCGCCAGAGAGTCAATGCGGACCGTTACCTTACCTTTGTAATCTTTCAGCATATTGTAGATCTGGGCTGCTGCGAAACAGTCGCCTCCAGGGGAATCAATCCAAACGGTAATGTCCCCTTCTCCCTCATGGAGTTCATCACTAAAAATACCTGGCGTGACTTCATCGCCATACCAGGTTTCATCAGAGATGACTCCATTCAGTTTAAGGACGCGGCCTCCTGTGGCCTCATCCCTACAGAACTTCCAAAATTTATGTTTCACTCACATTCCCTCCTTTATTAGCAAACAAACCGGCATCTTTGAGCTTGGTCATGTTCCCGTTAATCAGGTATTCATCGCCGCCCTCTTCCGCCGGAATCTTATTCATATTTTCAAGTTCTCTGATATCATTGGCAGAAAGCCAGCCGTTCTGCCTTCCTACCGCATATCCATTCATACGGCTTTCGTAGTCCCCGCGAAGAAGCCCATCCAGGTTGTACTTGATGGTGTACCGTTTCTTTTCGCTGGGTAGCAAAAGAGCCTGGGCAAGCGATTGTTCCCATCTCGCCACCCAGGGCCCTACGGTATATTTGACAAATTCCAGGGACTGCTGCTCGATATTTGAGAAACTGGATTTTTCAAGGTCTCCCACCATGTGAGGCGGAACACGGAAGATTCTGGCTATTTCATCAATCTGGAATTTCCTTGTTTCCAAGAACTGTGCTTCTTCCGGAGGAATGGACATAGGCTTAAAAGTCATGCCTTCTTCGAGGACCGCTATGTTGTGGCTGTTCTTCCCAGAGAACTGGGCATGCCAGCTTTCACGGAGTCGTTCTGGGTCCTTCACAATGCCAGGGTGTTCCAGTACCCCACCAGGGGTAGCCCCGTTGGCAAAGAAGGTGGCTCCAAAGTCCTCTGCCGCCATGCTCATGCCAATCGCATTTCTGGCCATGGCAATGGGTGAATAACCAATGAGCCCGTCAAAGCCAAGCCCCGGTATGTGGAGCACTTGATATGCAGGAAGTGTCACCTGCTCGAAGGCATGCCTGGCACCCACTTCGTCATAGTATTTGGTGTAGGTGTAAACCAAATTTCCCGTCTCATTCCTATCGACCTGCATCCTATCCGGCATCAAAGGATAGAGGCCTACCACTTCTCCTTTCCCATTCCGGATAATCTGCGCATAAGCGTTTCCCCAAAGGAGCAAATGGCTCATAAGGGTCTCCCGGAAGATAAAGCTAGTCATCTCTGGATTCGGCTCATCATGGAGCAGAAAGAACAGCGGATGCCGCAGGTCCTTTTCCTTTCCGCCATCCGCCGTAAGCCGGTAGACGTTTAGGGGAATCTGGGCAATAGCCTCCGCAATGATTCTGACGCAGGCATACACGGCCGACATCTGCATGGCGGTTTTCTCATTAACTGTCTGTCCGGAGCTGCTCCTTCCAAAGCGGAAAATACTGCCTCCGGTGAAGAGGTCCTTCGGCTTATCCCTGGAATGGAAAAGCCTCTTAAAAAATTTCATAACCATCACACTCCTTTACTGTGATAAAATATTAATATAAGCATGCAAACCCTATAATTCTTTGCTTGGAGGATGCAATATGAAAAAACTTCTTTTTGCTTTACTGCTTACCACGATGGTCCCCCTATCAACATTTGCAGTTTCACTATCGGAATTGCAAACTAACACAAACCGATACACCAAAGTTTTCGAGGAATATGATTATACCGTTTATGTCGAAGATAACACCATTCAGTCTTTACGTTATGCCCCACCTTATTACACCATTAAATGTACTTACTACATTGCAGGTTATTCATCGAACTACATATTTGAAATTCCTTCCACCTTTAATTACAATTACAACCGTAATAAAAATCATATATTCTCTACTGTCATTAAAAGTAGCACCAGCGATCAAATCGATAAAAACTTGGTAAATGAAGCAATGATTAATTCAGGAATGCAATACGGGCTGACAACTTATAAGTACTATAATCTTGCCGGAGATTACTTGGGCGACGCGAATTCAAATAAAACTGGAAATTGTGAGCCTAATTCAGCCCCCTACGCTGTCGCTAACTACTTGTTCGAAAAATGTTATAACGAAAAATTTGCTTTTGATTTCCAGCATAACTAAATCATGAGAATTCCTCGCTCGTCATAGATACTTTCACCACCCATTCCACCGCGAAGGGCACGGTCCAGACCCATAATCATGGCAATGGCACCGTCAATCTTCTCGGTGGATTTTTCTTTGTCTGCCTTTATATTCCCTGCTGGGTCTGTCCGGATAAAAATGTTATCCATCATCCAGCGAAGCACCGGGTGGCCTCCATGAGCAATTCTCTTTTCAAGGACAATCTTCATGAGCTCCTTGGTCGGAGGGCTCATGTCTTTAAAACCCTGACCGAAAGGAACCACCGTGAATCCCATACCTTCTAGGTTCTGTACCATTTCCACAGCGCCCCAGCGGTCAAAGGCAATCTCACGAATGTTGTACTTCTTCCCCAATTCTTCGATAAATTTCTCAATGTACCCGTAATGGATGACATTCCCTTCCGTGGTTTCCAAATACCCCTGCCGATGCCAGATATCATAGGGCACATGGTCCCGCCGGACACGCAGGTCGAGTGTTTTCTCCGGCACCCAAAAGAACGGCAATATCTGGTATTTATCATCCTCATACTCCGGGGGGAATACCAACACAAAGGCGGTTATATCCGTCGTAGAGGAAAGGTCTAGCCCACCATAGCACACCCGGCCTTCAAGGCTCTTAGCATCTATCGGGAAAGCACAGGCATCCCATTTATCCATTGGCATCCACCGAACAGACTGCTTGACCCATTGGTCCAATCGAAGCTGCCTGAAAACATTTTCCTCCCCAGGGTCTTGCTGGGCAGATTCGCAAGCTGCTTTGACCTTGTCTATCCCAACCGTAATTCCCAGGGAAGGATTGGCTTTCATCCAGACATTGGGGTCCTTCCAGTCATCTTGCTCATCTGCCCCATAAATTACTGGATAGAAGGTGGAGTCCACCTTCCGCCCTTCCAGCAGATCTTTTGCCTTCTGGTGGGTTTCATAGCAAATGCTATGAGTATCCGTACCAGCAGTGGTTATAAGGAAAAAGAGCGGCTGCGTCCTCGCGTCCCCGGAGCCTTTGGTCATAACATCAAAAAGCTTTCTATCCGGCTGGGTATGGAGCTCATCAAAAATAACGCCACTCACATTGAACCCGTGTTTGCTGTATGCATCAGCCGATAAAACCTGATAGAAGCTATTTGTCGGATAAAAGATAAGCCGCTTCTGAGAGGCCAAAATCTTGACCCGTTTATTTAGCGCTGGGCACATCCGCACCATATCGGCCGCCACTTCAAATACAATGGACGCCTGCTGGCGGTCCGCTGCGCAGCCATATACTTCTGCCCTTTCCTCCCCGTCGCCGCAGCAAAGTAAAAGAGCGACCGCTGCAGCCAGTTCGCTCTTCCCCTGTTTCTTTGGTATTTCAATATATGCCGTGTTGAACTGCCGATACCCATTGGGCTTGATGGTTCCAAAAAGGTCTCGGATAATCCTTTCCTGCCAGTCAATGAGCTCGAAGGGCTTCCCGGCCCAGATGCCTTTCGTATGGCACAGGCATTCAATGAAGGATACGGCATAATCTGCTTTCGCTTTGTTGTAAACCGAACCCTCTGCCATAAACCGGGTCGGTGCGTAATCCTTTAACTTTCGAATCATAATGCCTCCTTAACCTCTAGTCGCAGCGACTTGAACATACGTTCAGCATGCATCAAGTAAAAAGCCCCCGAAGGGGCCCCTTGCCTTGGCTTCTAAAGCTTCATCAGGAGAGCTGCGTGCTTCTCTTCCGTGGGTTCAATTCCCGAGCCTTCATAAAGGACCGTTGTGACCCCGCAAATTCTGGCGCCTTCCGCCTGCCAAACCGCCAGGCGGCTTACCAGGTCGCCCCAGCTGCTTGAAATGGTGAACTCGGTAATTCCCACCCTCCGGAGTTCCTTAACCAGGTCTGGAATCTTATCTTCCTCCACCAGGTCCTTGAAATCCAGGCGTTCGTTCTTTTCGTAGGTGTTCTTGTAGGCCCATAAAACTTCCGGGTTCCATTCGCCTTTGGGAATCCTCTTTGCTTTCCAATCCTGGACTATTTTTTCATAAGTTGCGCTTTTCATTGTTACTTTTCTCCTTTAGGAAATCCTGGGGGCTTTGTGCTTCCCCTTTGTTGTGTATATATATCACTCTAACGGGGAATGATAGCAAGGAAAATATCGCAAAAAAGTCACACTTAACAATTTTCACATATTGATTTGATCGGAGGAGAAATCAGAAGTTTTCACTACGAGGAAAAGCCCTTCTTCAGGGCTCCCTCTTTGGGGCTTGTCATTCATCAGGCTGGTCCGTATCTTCGTCATCCAAGCCCTCGGCTACCCTTTCCAACCAGGGGCCAACCTTGTCCAGGCTCGTAAATTCTGCCCTGGGGCCTCCGCAGATGTTGTCCTTGTCCGATTCCGTAAGCCAGCCACTTTCGTCGGTGATAATGTATTCTCCTCTGTAAAGGAATAAGAATACCGCACCGTCCAAATAAAGCAGCGCCTGAGTGGCTTTTCTTGAAAGGCCTACCGGCCAATCTACCGGAACCGCTGTTACTCCGCGCTGTCCATCCATGTTGTTTTTATCCACCGGTCTGATTTCGTTTCTGATTTCCATGTTGTTTTCCTCCTTTAAAATCTTGGGGCCTTGTTCTCCCCTTTGCTGTGTATATATATATCACTCTAAAGGGGAATAAAAGCAAGGGAAATATGTAGATTTTATCGAAGAAAATAGCACTAAAAAAGCCCGCCGAAGGCAGGCTCATTTCTTAGTTGTATTCTTTTACAAGGGCTTCATAAAGCTTCTGAGCTCCTGCGGTTTTGGGGTGAATGTCCCAGCCGCGTTCGTAGGCGCATAAGGTTATTCCCCCCCCTTCCCGATGTAAAGCTTGGAAATCCGGCCCCCGTCGATTCCCCAATCGGAGCCTTTGTCATAATACTTGACCTCGTACTTCATTCCGTTGCTTTCCCCTTTTATCCACATTCTTGTTTCCTCCTTTGGTAACTCTGGAGCTTTGCGCTCCCTTTTCTTGTGTATATATATCACTCTAAAGGGAGGCAAAAGCAAGGGGAAAATGTAGATTTTATCGGTGTTTTAGCATACTTAACCTGCTGCACAGAATCAGAACTTACCCATGAAGATAAAATGAATGTACTTCTCCCGGTTCCTTTTCAGAAAGTCCAGGAGATCCGTAAAATCGAGCTCCCTGGCAATGGCTTTTACTGCAGGAAGGTCAAACATATTCGTGCACCCGGTATTCCGGATCAGAAGGATTTCCTTTCGTACCTCCTCCATGCCATCAGCTTCTGTATGGAAGGTGTCTACACCGGGTATCAGGGAAAGCGTAGAGCCCGTTTCCCAACGGACCATAATGCTTCCCATGTCATCGACGCCCATCACCATGCCCTGGGTCCCCGGAGGAGGGGCTTGCCTATCCTCCATGCAATCCAGAACCACCAAGACTCCTGGCTGATACCTATTCCGGAGCATTGCCAGCTCCTTTTCAGTTGATTGTCTCATTTGGAAGCACCTCCTTTAAAAGCGGAAGACCCACTGAGGTTCTGAAGGAGAACCTTCCGGGTTTCCTTCCACTCGTTTCCTACCATGCCAAGGCGCAGGAGGAAGCACCGGAAGGCGTATTTTTCATTTTCTACCGGCTTCTCGCGGGCATTGACCCGTTTCAAGGTGCGGGCCAAGTCAACCATCTTTTCGATGAAGGCTGCGTAGGCTAAGCAGTCAGGATTATCCGGGTCAAACTGGAACCAGGGAAGGATTACCTTATCCTCCGTCACCTGGATGGGGAGTTCGTCCACCCCGAAGGCCTTCTTAATTAATTTCTCCTTTGCAGCAGCCAGCTTGATAAAGTTATCCAGCGTCTTGTCGTCGATTTTGCTTCTGGGATAGCTTACGGCAACCCCCACCGGCGGTTTATCTTTCTCAGCTTCCTCAGCCTTGGGCTCAGGGTCATCCGGTTTTTCCGGCGGCGCTGCGTGGAAGCCTCTTCTTTCCAGCTCCTCCAGGAGGTGCTCCACTTCCTCTGTATCGGCCCGGTCATCGAAGGAAAGGACCCCGTCCTTGCTAACCTTCATGTAGTCAATCAGGTAGGCGAAGGTTGGAGCCTTCAAGTACTCTGCTTTGGCACCGGTAATTTCGCTAATGGCCTTGACCAGGTCCTTTCTCCTTTCACCGGTTACGTTGTAGTTGACTTTGAATTCGTTGGTTGTCATGGTGTTTTACCTCCTTGTTTTTTGTTACCCTATATATCACTCTACCGGGTGTAAATAGCAAGGAGAAATGTACAATATCCCAGAGGAATTTTTTAGAATTTCAGGTCAAAGAAATAGCCTGCTGCCGGGTTTGCCTTTTCAAATTCGGCAAGGTAACAATAGCAAGCACTCTTTTCCCCATTGAGCTCTGCAAACTGCCTAAGGCTCATTTTCTTAAAGAATCCTGGCTGGTTGCACCAACGAGCAATGGAGATGTACACACCTCTCCAGGGACTTTCCGTGTAGCGATAAAACCGCATCACGTAAAGAATGCAGTGGTATTTTACCAAGATTTCAATGCGGTAAAGCAGTTCAAAGATATCCCTGGTCCAGAAGGCCTCATCCCATTTTCCTTCCCTGTCATACCCACAGAAACAATAAAACTTCAGCACTTTTTCTGTGTACTGCCTGGCCATGACGATTTTCCGTTCAATGAGCCGAGCGTCTTTAATGTTATCGAAGGCAAAGGTAAAGTCGCCGGCGTATTTACTGGTAAAAAGGAGTTCACACATTTCTGGCGTTAGAAGCCTTTCATCCAATCCTCGCTTAAACTTGAAGGGCTTCCCAGTGGCGCGGAGTTCAAGCAGTAAATCTTTCCACCCCGCATAGCCGAAGAAGTTATCGTCCAAAAGACTAATCACTTTCCGGCAGCCGTCTACGTCTAAAAACTCAGAAAGCGGACTATGAGCCTCCACACGGTTATAGTTCTTATTGACGCAAAAGGGGCAATGCCTAAAGCAACCACGGGTAAGGTAACCAATGGAGCTATTGAGGTATTCGTCAAATTCCTTCGGTCGTTTTCCGGCGGCTATCTGCTGGTTCACAAATCCGTCATACAAATGGTAGTCAGGCATATGATGTTCAACAGCAGCCGGTAACTTTGGAGCCTTGTCGTAGAAAAAACCGGTTCCTCCATAGGTTACATTTTTCATTTCCAGTATTTCCGGCGGAACTGGTGTATCTAAAAAGACTTTAGCCAAGTACACTTTATCGTACTGGTTAAGGTCTTCATAGTTCATCTTCAGTTCCACATCGTTTCCCTGCTCTTTTTCATGGGCAGAAAGTTTCATGCACACCAGATTAGGAAACCGGTGTCTCTTTCTTCCCACCAGGTCCGCATCAATGATCGCTATCCGGCTCATCAATTTTCACCTCATCATAATCATACGTCAGGCCGTCTCGCACCACCTTGACGTCCTTGGTGCTGCCGACCTGTTCTATGTATCTTTTCACAATCACATCACAGAATTTTTCGTCCAGTTCAATGGTCCTGCAGATTCGCTTGGTCTGCTCGCAGGCAATAAGTGTACTGCCGCTTCCGCCGAAGGGATCAAGCACAATGGAATTGGTCATAGAAGAATTCATAATCGGGTATGCCAGAAGCGGGATGGGCTTCATGGTCGGGTGGTCCTTATTCTTCTTGGGTTTATCAAACTCCCAGATGGTGGATTCCTTCCGGCCAGCATACCAGCAGTGCTTCCCCTTTTTCTTCCATCCGAAAAGAATCGGCTCATGGCGCCACTGATATGGCGAGCGGCCAAGCACCAGGGACTGCTTCACCCAGATGCATGTACCGGAAAGGTAGAAGCCAGCATCAGAAAAAGCCTTCCTAAAATTCAATCCTTCCGTATCGGCATGGAACACATAGATAGAAGCGTCGTCCGCCATGCTCTTTTCCATGTTGGTGAAGGCAGCGAGCAGGAACTGGTAGAAAGCATCGTCCTTCATGTTATCATTCTTTATTTTTCCTGCGGAGCCCTGGTAGTTCACATTGTACGGCGGGTCCGTGATTACGAGATTGGCCTGCTTGCCTGCCATCAGAAGGTTATAGGATTCTTCTTTGGTGCTATCCCCGCAAAGCAGCCGGTGCTCACCCAGCTGCCAAAGGTCTCCGGGTTTGGTCATGGTTGGCTTCTTGAGTTCTTTATCTACATCGAAGTTGTCGTCTTTTACGCCATCCTTCATGTCGTCTTTAAAAAGGTCATCCAGCTCTTCAGGGTCAAAGCCGGTCAGAGAAACGTCAAAATCCTCGCCCTGGAGGTCCGTGATAAGAAGCATCAATTTATCTTTATCCCAATCGCCGCTGATTTTATTCAGAGCCACATTGAGGGCTTTTTCTTTCTCCTCATCCATATCCACAACAACAACGTCAACTTCATCAATGCCCATATCTTTGAGCACTTTGAGCCGCTGGTGGCCACCGACCAGACGGGAAGTTCTTTTATTCCAGATGAGCGGGTCCACATACCCAAACTCATCAATGCTCCTTTTCAGTTTTTCATATTCCTTATCCCCCGGCTTCAAATCCTTACGGGGATTATAGTCAGCAGGAACGAGGTCTATGACTTTCTTCTTTTCTATCTGCATACCGTTCTCCTTTTAGAAAATAAAAAAGCACCTCCAGGAAATTCCTGTGAAGTGCCATAAACTCTGTAATGCCTTATTTAGTTTTTCCCATCATGCGAACGAAGGAGCCGCTCCATAATGTCATCCTGGGGACTATCTCCTTTATACTCGCTGGAGCAGTTGTCCTTCACAATCTGATAAATTTCATCCCATAGGTGGTTCGTCTGGGCCATGTAGCTTTGGGACATGGCAACATAGGGACTCTGAATCGCATTCCCTGTGGTTGGATGTTTAGCAAGAAAGCCCCACTCTGTGACCGCTTCTTCGCACTGAATCCAGCGAGCTGCCGACATAGCATAGCGTTCCAGAAGATCCGGAGAGACAAAAACGGCGCAGCTCCTTTTGTCGAGCCACGCCCAAGTCTTTTTATAAATGCTTGCCGCCAACAGTTTTTTGCCATTTTTCTGCTTTGCAGAAAGCATTCTGGACGGCTTTGGCATCTCTTCCCCTTTCAAATCTTCCATGTTTTTAAACTCAATCACTTGCAGCGGACGCTTACCCGGATTTCCTTCATTTATCTTGTCAGCAAGGGGCTTCTGAGGCCTTCCAGCACTTGGTCTTGCGCCGCCTCTATTGGTTCCATCCTTCGCCATGTCTCTCCTTCTCACCTCCTGGGGCTATTCCCCCGTTTGAAATCGCGTTTTTATGCGTGAGGGCCCACGCCCGTTCCGACGCCGTCGGCGTTTTGAGATTTTAGGCCCCCCTACCCTTTGTGGGTCGTGACAGTTAAAGCATAAAACTTTTTACTTCACCGCTCTCGCGAAGGTGGTTTCTTTCTGCGCCACCTATCACCCATCTCTGCAGTGATTCTAGAGTGACAGGACTTGCAAAGAGACATCAAGTTACTGAAGTCATGTGTTCCGCCGTAACTTAATGGAAGTATATGATGCACTTCCTCTGCCGGCGTCATGCGTCCTTCCTTCAGGCACTGCTCACAAAGCGGGTGCGAGTGAATGTAAGCGTCACGAATCTTCTGCCAGCGGTAGCCGTACCGTTTCTTTTCTTCCTTAGACCTTCCATACTTTTCGTACTGACGGTTCATAAGTTTCTCATGCTCTTCACAGTAACGTTTGTCCGTGAGCTTCGGGCAGCCGGGGTAGGCGCAGGGCTTCTTAGGTTTCCTTGGCATCTCTTTTCACCTCCAATACAAAAGCTCCTGAGATTTCTCCCAAGAGCTTACAGTACTATCATAACACATTGAACCGTGAATTTCGTCCGCGATTTTACCTCTTTTCGCTCCCGTGCTTTTTACCCCAGGAGCTTACGGTACTATGATAACACATCGAACCGTGAATTTCGTCCGCGATTTTACCTCACTTTTTCTGGCTGGCTGCTTTGACTAGTTCCTTAAAGAACTTCATACTAATTTCCTGGTCGCAGAAGTCTTTCGGGTCTTTCTTGTTGATAATCACTTGCTTCAAATCATTCTCCGGATGGAACTGCAGACCAACCACAAAGGTCTTACGTGGGTCTTCGATGCCTTCAACAATGGAGACGCCATTGTACGTGGTCTCCGCTGTCTGAATCAGTGGCGTTCCCTTCAAACTTCCAATGGCTTGGTGGTGCCAGGAAGAAACATTGTGCAGCTCGTCAGCTCCTACAATTTCTCTCAAATGGGATTTCACCGGAAGAATGTGGACATCATGGCGCGCATAAGTTCTGTTCGGTGTTCCTGGCGGCATCCTGTGGAGGTCATTGTAGGTTTTCCCCTGCTCCGAGTAGTAGGTAGGAATGTCCTGAATAAAAGTTACCCCAGAAACAATTCCCATGACCTGTTCACCACGGCAAACGGCAAAGGTAGGAACATTTTTAGAAATGCAATAGGACATCAAAGTATAATCTGACACGTCACGGGTTGCGTTAATTTCTTCTCCCTTGTTTCTTTCAATGTCGGGTTTCTTGAAAAGTGTTGGACTTACATCTTCACCGCCCGTGAAGAATACACCATCAATATCTTTCATAACATCTTCTACGTTGGTGTCCTTGTAATGATTATCTTTAACTGCATTTGCATACTTTTCCTTCAGCATACCAGACGGATATAGCATATCTTTAGAAATCGTCCCGTCTGTGTTGTAAGTGATTTTATGATTCTTAGCCTGACCTAATTCAACCGGGATACCACCTGCCAGTTCAATGATTTTCTTGAACGCCGTGTAGTCCTGCTGATTACTCTTCCAAGTAATTCCAATAACCGGTTTACCCCCAACCATGGCTTCACTGGTTGTAGCTGCGCCAAAGCTGAAACACATGGAAAGAACCGCTAGCCCACAGATTGTTTTTAAACTCTTTCTCATAGAATGCATCTCCTTCCTAAAACAAAAAGCGCCATCCATCTTGGATAGCGCTTTTGCTGTGTTGAAATTAATCTCATTATACTGGCATAAAAATGTCACGTCAAGCTATTTTCCAAAAAGAAGTATCGACAGTCGAGTCAATGCTTTGTTCTTCTTGTTGTACGCCGTCGTCCTTTCCACATGGAAGTGGTCACAAATTTCTTCCACTGCGTCACACTTACTCACCGAATCTAAGTAAAAGGTTCTCAGAACATACTGTTCGTCCTCGTTCAGTGAGTTCCAGGCCGGCTGGAACCATTCCATGTAGGCTTTGGCCTGTGCGTACCTGTCACGGAGAATAGTAATATCATCCAGGCCTGAAACCAGCCGCGCTTCCCCTGCTTTGGAGTTGTGAGCTCTAGGAAGGCCAGTCACCTTAGGAGAACCCACGCCTTCCAGGTTTTCATAGGCTTCTTTGATCAGCCTGTCGGTATTATTCAGAATGGTCTGCATGGGGCCATAATCGTTCATGGCCTCGATGGTTCCATTTCTTTTGTTAAAGTATTTTACCAGTACGTTCATGTTATTCTCCTTTCAAGTTTGCCTTCACTGCATCAATCAACGCTACCTGCGTTCTGTCTTTTCTTTTGAGTGCTCGCATGACTTGTTCGTCAATGGTACCTTTCGTCACAATGTGGTGAATGATAACCATGTCTTTTTGCCCTTGCCTCCAGAGTCGGGCGTTGGTCTGCTGGTAGAGCTCCAGTGACCAGGTAAGGCCAAACCAGGCCAGCATAGAGCCGCCCTGCTGAAGGTTAAGGCCATGACCGGCCGAAGCTGGGTGAATGGCAGCTATTGCTATCTTTCCTTCATTCCAATCCGTAATATCCTGGCTTGAACGAATCTCACGAAGATCGGTAAATTTTTTTTTCATCCGCTCCAGGTCATGCCTAAACCAGTAAGCCACAAGAACTGGTTTACCGTTTGCACCTTCAATGACATCTTCCAGGGCATCCAGTTTCCTGTCGTGAATGGAAATCACTTCACCTTCCTCGTCGTACACCGCACCGTTTGCCATCTGGAGGAGCTTGCCCGAGAGAGCCGCTGCGTTCTTGGCATCAATCTCCTGGTTTCCCAGAGAAAGGACCATGTCTGCCTTCAGGAGCTCGTACTGCCTGCGTTCTTTCTCTGAAAGCTCCACGGAGATTACGTTGGTTACGAGAGGCGGCATATCCAGAAAATCCACGGACTTCATGGATATGGTCATATCACTGATAAGCCCATAAATCCTCTTGGCTGCTTCCGGCTTTGGCTTGTAGCTGAAGATGATCTGCTGGTTTCTCTTGTCAGGAAGAAAGAAGGCTTCCCGGTAGCGGGTAATAAACCGGCCCAGCCGTTTTCCCATATCCAGGAGCCTGAACTCTGCCCAAAGGTCCATCAGTCCATTTCCAGAAGGCGTACCCGTGAGGCCTACGATTCGTTTGACATGCGGCCTCACTTTGAGAAGGCTTCTAAATCTCCTGGCTTTTCCGGACTTGAAGGAGGAGAGCTCATCAATCACAACCATGTCATAGTCAAAAGGAAGTCCGCTTTGATTGACCAGCCAGTCCACGTTCTCCCGGTTAATAATATAAACCAAGGCCTTCTTCCACAGAGCCCTCCTTCTTTCTTCCACGCTTCCAACAGCCACGGAATAGGAAAGAAGATTCAAGTGGTCCCACTTCTTGATTTCTGCAGGCCACGTATCTCTGGCAACGCGGAGGGGTGCAATCACTAGCACCTTGCTGACTTCAAAGAAATCAAAGGCCAGTTCGTTGATAGCCGTTAAGGTAATCACCGTTTTGCCAAGGCCCATATCTAGAAAGAGCGCCGCTTCCTTATGGCTCTCAATGTGAGATATGGCATAGGCTTGATATTCATGAGGGATAAACTTCATGATTTCCTCCAATCTCATCCAGGACCTCATCAATCATGGACGTAGAATCAACAACGTAGCAGCGAAAGCCCAGCTGCTGGAGCTTTTGCATCCGGCAGACCTGCAGGGGCCTTGGCTTTTTCCCCGGAGCCTTAAGTTCCACAAAGGCCATCCTGCCTTCTGGCATCAGGACGATTCTATCCGGTACGCCAGACATGCCAGGGGATATAAATTTCAAGGCCAGGCCTTTCCGTTTTTTGACCTTTTGGACCAGAGCCTTCTCAACGCTTCGTTCTTGCATATTTTTTCTTTCTCCTCATCGAATAGTGACGGGCGTGACGTTCTTCTCTATAACTTCTCTTATAGGCTTTTTTTATGTATTTTTTCTCCTATAGCGAAGTTTAGTATAAAGAGTATCACGACCATCATCGCACCGATAAATACTGAATTATTAACTTAGAAATCGTTCACAGTTAACCTAAGCCCATTGATGAGACTCCCTTTGTTCGTTTTTCTTCTCGCAAACCCGGCTAAATCCAGTGCTGCATAAAAATCCGTTGTACTGCGTATTTTTTCACCTGTCTGAAGGCAGTAGCTCCGATATACCTGGTACAAAACACCAGACTTCTCTTCAAAGGATGAACCCACTTCGCAGTTAGCCTCAATGAAATTACCCAGCCAATCGTTAGCCTCACGATAATCATTGATAGCATTTCTGACGCAAAGAGGCGGCGTGAGTTCAAAGCTCTCTTTGATGATTTTCCTTGCACCTTCAATCATCCAAGTAAGGATGGCTCCGCCGGCATTCCGATAGAGGTAGTCCGAATAATTCTTGATGTCCTTCTTCCCTTCAATGACAGCATTAAAAGGGATAAGGATGAGACGCCTCCAGGTCCCTGGGTCGTTTGCTCCTACTTTAGGCAGGTGGTTAGTATAAAGCACCAAGGTATGACTAGGCACGAAGGAAAACGGGGATTTATACTTCTTTTCCGCATAGATTTCATCCGTTGAGCAAAGCTGCTTAATGATAGCCGTGTTGAGGTGCATACCTTCTTCCAGTTCGGCAGCAATGAGGAGCCGTTTCCCCTGCACCTCTGCCATTTCAGGCTTCACGTTGCGTTTGCAGCCTACGGTTAAAGTATCTGCAGAAATCTTCCCGCTGTAGGTTCCAAGGACACGAGCCAGGGTATTCCAGAAGGTGGACTTCCCGTTCCTACCTTCCCCATAAGCAATAATCATGGCTTCCACATACACCCGGCCAATGGCGACCAATCCGGCGACACGCTGTACGTAGTCAATCAGCCCTTCGTTTCCACAGAAGAACACCTCCAAAGCTTCCTTCCAAAGGTGCATGCCAGCATCTGCAGGAGAAACTCTCGTAATCTTCGTGATATAGTCCTTCGGGTCATGGGTCTTCTTCCCCATGATTCCTTCTCGAAGGTCATAGGTGCCGGCGGGAGTATTCAACAGCATGCAATCCGAATCCAGCTTTGACACGGGAATATCCACCATAGGCTTGACTGCTTCCAGAGCTGACTTTAAATACCGGGTATCCCGCCGCTGGATAGCAAACTGCTTATAACTCTTCACTTCACCCAGTCCATAGAAGGCATTCATCTGAACAGCGGAGAATTCTCTCTTTGCCTTGGTTGTCCCTTTCCCCAGGAGAATAGCCTGAGCACCGGAGGTCTTTAAAAGTTCCAGGGCTGCTTCTTCCATCTTCTCTGCCTCCTCCATCTGATTATCCGTGAGCTCCTGCACCGTTTCCATCGCCCGTTCTTTCGACTCATCCCAGAAGCCATCATGGTAGCGAAGGAAGTCCGTGGCCGTTGTATAGCAAAGTACGTCTCCATACAGTTTGGAAAGGACAACGGCCTGGCCGGTATCAGAGTAATCACCAGGTTTGTACTTGCAGGGAGCATTGTACTTTTCCGGCGGCAAGTACCCTGGCTGAGAGGCTACACGCTTTCCGAACTTTTTAGCACTATGCCAAATAGACCGAAGTTCTTCCTGGGAAAGCGGCGGGTTACACTTGTCCGCCTCCTTCAAAAACATCTGCCTTGCTTCTGCAGTGTCACCAAAACGTTTGATGACTTTACCAGCAAAGTGGGACAAGGTACTATTTCTTGAGCCTTCAGTGATTTCCTGGGGAAGAAGTTCTTTTCTGGCAAACCCAATGTAGGATTCCAGGGTGTCCTCCCCTTCTACCCATTCTGCGCTTTCTCCCGGAGCGCCGAAGAAGAAGCGAGCTGCATCCAGTGCTTTATCATCAAAGAGTGGGAACACCTCCAGCACCTGACGCTTCAGGCTGGCGTATTCTTCTGCCGTCTTCACTTCTTTGATCGGGAAATACACATGAAATCTGGGGCGCGCAGTTTTTACCCCTTTCGGTTTATTATCATGCCGGCTGGAAGCAATCACCATTGGAACGCCTGCGAAGGAGGCCTTCACAATGGATGGATTCACCCAATCTTCTGGGTTATCCGAATGGTCGTTATCGCAGTCCATGACGAGGCAGTCTGCCTTCAGAAAATTGGAGATACTGCGGTAATGGTCTTTGAAGAGAGCGCACACATGGTCATGAGCCGTGGCATCCTTAAATTCCTCAAGATTTGTAACCGTCTTCTCTTCCGGGTAATAGCAGTTCTTAGGATTCCCGTTGAAATGGGAAGCGTAGATATTAAACTTCATAGAATTCCTCCTTGATGAACTTCACAGTTTTGCCATACTTTCTGGCCTGCCGGATTTCGATTTCCATTCCTCTTGTAACGGTTTTGCCAAAAACCCAGAGTTCTTTGCAGTGACGGAGGAGTATCAAATCCATGTGGATTCCAAGCTCTCTATCCTTAGTGAACTGAGGGAAAAGGAGGTGCGGGGCAAGAGGAACCCCGCCTTCCTGTAATACATACTTGCAGTACTTTCTAGCTCTCTTGGTGTTTCCTTCAATATCTCCAGAATACGGAGAGCAGACATAAATAATTGGCATGTAGGAGCGCCGATCCTTTGCTATTTTCATCAGAGCTTCATAGCAGGTCGGGTCCAGGTAATGTTCGTCATTCCTCTTGTCGATAAACATAAAGCACCTAATCTTTCTGGTAGAACGGGCATTCATAACCGTCTGCCCTTAACTTCAAACCTTCGGCCCAGGGAGGCGTGATTCCCATAAGGTCACAAATTTCTTTTACTGAGGATTTTCCTTCTGGCACCTCCACCACCACTTCATCGTGGATATGCATACAGATGCGAAATCCTTTTTCTGTCAGCCGCTTCATCACGCCGGCCAAGATATCCCGGGCCGTTGCCTGAACAATGTTTTCCACAAGTTTTGGCCCGTAGCTTTCCAGGCGGTCCCATTTCTTGGTGCCGTTTAAGCCTTCATACGTAATAGCCTCGCTGCCATATTGGTTTTCCTGGAGCATTGGTTTCACATACGCCAGCTTCCGTCCGCTTAAGAGCTTGATAAAAAGCATGCCACCTCGGTACCCAAAGGTAATGCCGTGAGTTCTGGCAAAGCTCCTGGTCCGGATAGCCGCCTTGGCCGCTCTATCCACTGACCACCAGAAGTCCGTAATATGTGGACTGGCTTTTCGCCAGGCGTCCACAATGTCCTGGAGCTCGTCCTCTGGGATTCCCATCTTAGTGGCGCCCATGGCCTTCAGGGCTCCCACAGAGCCTCCATAGCCAAGGGCCAATTCCGCGATCTTTCCCTTTTGCCTTAAATGCCCGTTGATGCCGTTCTTCTTGACGGGTACATGAAACATTGCACTAGCTGAAGCACAGTAGATATCTCCGCCTTCAGCAAAGACTTTCATCCGCCAGCTTTCTCCGGATAACCAAGCTATCACCCGGGCTTCAATAGCAGAAAAGTCAGCGACAATAAACCTGCTCCCCACACTAGGGACAAAGGCCGTGCGGATAAGCTCAGAGAGAACGCCAGGCAGGTTGTCATAGAGCAGATGAAGGGTATCCCAATCACCACTCCTGACAAGTGCCCTTGCCTCAGGTAAATCCTTCATATGGTTCTGCGGGAGGTTTTGCACCTGTATCAACCGGCCAGCATAACGGCCTGTGCGGACCGCACCATAGAACTGAATAAGGCCACGGGCCCGGCCGTCTTTGCACACTACATTTTTCATGGCATCATACTTCTTTACGGAGGACTTGGCTGTCAGCTGCCGCAAGGAGAGGACTTTCTTCACTTCCGGCGGTGCCTGGGCCTTCAAATCTTCAATGACGTTCTTTCCCAGGCTCTCCACCTGGATGCCCTTTTCTTCCAGCCAGGCCTTAAGCTGCATGACGGAGTTTGGATTCTCACACTGAGTCATTTCTTTCATTTTTCCCAGAGTACTCTCCTTAATTTCTGTATCCAGCTTGATAGCCTCGTCGGCCAGAACAAGGTCAATGGCAATCCCGGTATCGTTAATCACTTGGTCCACCACATAGTTTCCCCATTCACTTTCAGGAACGGGGTACTTGTGAAGTCTCTCCTGTATGGCCATCTCGGTTTCCACATCCCGCTTGTTGTACGCCTTGAATACATCCCACTTCTCCGGTGCATCATCTGGCATGTTCCTAGTTCTTCCCTGATTGGCCTGGGTAGGTTTGCAGGGGCAGCAGAAATAACGGATGAGTTCTTTTCCTTCCTTCATCTTCTGCTTTTCAAGCCCCAGCACATAACCGGCTCCTTCCAGTGATAAAGGCAGCCCCAGCGTTGCTGCCCAAACCCGGGTGCAATGCCAGCCTTTCGGTGAAAGGAACTTTTCCCTCCCCGGATAGAGATACCGGGAAAGGCAGACCCTTTCAAACTGGGCGTTGAAGGCCCATTTGATAACCTTTTCATCTGTCAGAGCCTGGAGGATTTCCGGCGGCAAGGTTTCTCCCCTTGCCAGGTCATAGACCCTAACCGGACCGCCATCGATTGAGCAACCAAAGAGGAGTATCTGGAAAGCGGGATCTTCGGAGTAGCGGTAAACACCGCTCTTTCCGATGTCCGTTTCGCTGTACGTCTCCAAGTCAATCGATAAACTTTTCATCCTCTTCCTCCGCTTCCTTCTGCTCCAGCTTCATGAGCTTGTATTCACACCAAGTGGAGACAAAGAGAAAAACAATAGATGCAAAAATCAGAAGCGTCAGCAATGTTTCCATCAGAATCCACCTCCTTAGTCCAGGAAATCATCCACTGGCGCACTGCCGAAGTCTTCAGCTGCTGTAGTGCGTCCGCCCAGCGGTTCACCGTCACGAATCTTCTGGATGTTGCCAAGGCCAACTGCTACTCCCTTATTGCCGCTGGAATTGAAAGCATAGAAGTTAAGGCTTACTCTCGCATACACGCCGGAGTAGATTTCCCCCTGGTTCATGATGGGTTCTACGTTCTTATCCACAATCTGCGGCGGAGTCTTAGTAGAAGCATTCAGGAAGTAGCTGTTAGCATAGGCCGGGTCATCTCTCTCGGTGTCACCATCACGAAGAGGCAGTTTGATAGCCTTCTTGTTCGGGCGTTTTCCACCAAACTTAGAAAGGCCTTCTTCAATGGCCGCATCCACAGCGTCGTTGATTTTCTTCAGCGTGGCCAGGTCATCCTTTGGAATGATGATGGAAACGCTGTATTTTTCCGGGCCGCCGTTAACACTGTGCGGTTCCCATACATATACATAAGAGAGTCTGACAATACCGGTAATCACTTTAGTTCTGAGTTTCATAATGTTATTCCTCCGTAAATTCTTTTTTGACATCATCTGTGTTGATTGGCGGGCGCTTATCTGATTCAGGAACCAATGTAGGTTTTCCCGCCGGTTTGACAATCAATGTTCCTAAAATGGTTTTGAAATTTTCTTTGCCCATGAGCTTTTCCATGGCTGTGAGAGGGATCAGCTTTTTATCAAAGATATCCGTATAGCCGGCAGCCGTTGCTGCCTTGATAACTGCATCCTGGTCTTTGTACTTACGAACGGCCCTGCCGGCCACCACCTTGAACCCGGGCCAGTGTTTGCCGTGGTGAATTGCAGCTTCTGTTGCATATGACAGCACCTGATTCGCCCATGAAACGAAGTCCGGAAGCTCAGCTAAAAGCTTTGCTATTTCTTCATCCGTCAGTACGGGCGGGAGCTTGAAATCGTACTTTGCAATCTGCAGCTGTTTGATAGCTCTTGCACGGCACTTAGGAGCAATGGGGCAGAACTCACACCAGCTACCTGGGGTAAAGCTACCGCCGCCGGAAAAGGCCAGTGCCGCTTTGGGCTTCAATACCTTGTTGCCCCATTCTTCCAGGTCTTTGCGGGAAATATCCCAACAAGAGACGTTCTCACGACGAGGCTGGAAGATACAGAGCGAAACGGTATCAAACGGATAAAGCTGCCCCAGGGCGGAAATAGCTCCCAGGGCGTAAATCATGAGCTGTGGATTGTGTTCCGCTTCGACCAACACGCCGGTACCATACTTGAAATCGATGACCCAAAGGTGCTTATCTGAAACGATGAGACAGTCTGCCGTTCCGAACCCATCAGGCACCGCCGGTGAAAGGTTCAGGTGCTGTTCAACAAAGATTCTGGGGTCCTTGCTTTCTGCCTTTGCCTCTTCCAGCTTCTCCTGCACGAAGGACACATAATCATCGGTGCATTCCTCCATCGTGTCTGTATCGTAAGAGGAAACCGGCCGATTACTCCGGCGACGAAGCAGCCGTTTCAGCTTATGCTCTGCCAGCGCGTGAGCTGCCGTCCCCTCTTCCGCGGCGGCCGAAGTCTTTCCAGGAACCTGGGCGGCCAGCTTAGCTGACGGCGGGCAGTTCAGCCAGCGATGCGCAGCCGATGGAGACAGAAGTGCATGATTAGTTGCTGCCATTTCCAAGGGCCTCCGCCTGTTCCACCAGCTCTTTGTACTTATCCGCCGGCACTTCACTCAGCCGGTTCACACCAAAGCTGGTAATCAGGGCTTTCACTTCATCCCTGAACCCCGCCATGGACTTGTCGGCAAGGACTGCTCTCACTTCTTCCAGAGAAAGCTTTGGTTCTTCCGGCGGCGTAGGCTTAACCTTGGCTGCCGTGCTTTCCCCTACCTCCAGAGCTTCAAGTACGGAATCAATAGCGGTTCCGAGTACATATAATTCAGCCTTTACATCTGTGAGCGTGTTAACCATTTCCTGTTGGTTCATTTTTGGATACCTCCTTAATGACAATGGAGCTGACGCTCTTACCAGGACTCAGCAGAATAACCTGCACTGCCGGCCCAAAGAGGAGCTTGGCTAGTCGCTTCGGCATTTTGAGAAGTCCGCCGGAAAGCACAGGCTGTCTGCTTCCGGTCGCGTCAGTTACATTCACTTGAATCTTGTGTGTAATCGACATATCTTTCACTCCCTTCTAGAGGTTTTCCCCTCTGATTCCTAGTCCACGAAAAATTCAAAAAGTTAAGTTCAGAAGGAAAAATTTTCAATAAAATGCTTCATTTCTTTCAAAATGGTCCTGATCCGCTGCGAAACGGCGCTACTGGAAATACCGAGTTCATCAGCAATTTCCTTCTGTGGCTTCTCTTCGAAGAACTTCCACAGAATAATCTGCCGCTGCTCCTTCGTGAGGTGGTTCATAGCCTCTTCAATGACAAACTTCTTATCTTCAAGAGCGGCATCTGCCGGCTGGAAAGGATTGCTCATGGCCACAGCATCTGCAAAGGAAGCCCCTCCTTCGTCTGTAAAATTATCAATAGAAGCGTTCCACTTACGACCTAACACTTCGCCCGGGTGGTTCTTCTTGTATGCATCAATTTCCTGCTTCTCCTTTTCAGTCAGTGCTGGCCCAGCATTTTTCAGATTGTTATTTACTTCGTTGTTAACAAGGAGCTTCACTGTCTTGATATCCATCTCCGTGACGCCCTTCTCACCTGCCCGGAGAGTAACCCTTTCATCATTGGCAAATTCATAAGTAAGAGTCATTGTGTTCATAGCATTAATTTTTCTTGTTTCCATGTTTCCTGGTTCCCTTCTGCTCAACGAAGAAAGCAGGAAACAAAAACCGAGATACCCTTGGATGGATATCCCGGTCCTTAAACACACGCCAAAGATAGGGAATATCTATCCAATCTTCTTTCAGAAGAATATTGGGTATATATTTCCTGCTCTTCTCGCGCGTTCAGAGCACTATATTGTTTTAAAAGTAAAGATGATACCCTTTAGGACTTTTCCCCCCTCTCTCTTTCTGCCTCATCACTTGCTATAATTAGAGGTAGATAAAGAGCTTTCATCTGCCCATATAATAACAAAGCCACCTTTGTCACTAGGTGGCAAAAGGTGGCAAAAAAGTACAAATTTTGTACTCTTGATATTTTGGAGGTCATCATGAAATTTAGTGAACTTCTAAACCTATTAAAAAAGGCTCTGCCAATTCCCAAGAATAATCAACCAGAATTTATGTCTAATCTTCTTAATCTTTTTATAGAAGATTCTGCAGAGGATGATCCCCGTTTTGAACAATTTTCTGATTTCACAAATAAAAGTACTATTACAAAAATATTCAATGGGCAGCGTAAGTTTCCAAAAGATATTGCAGATTTTATCTTATCTAATAGCGATAAATCTAAATTTGTAGATTTAGTATCAAAGCTTTCTTATGACACCTCTACCGAAATAATAAACGTATTAACAGATAAGGGGCTATATTGCCCCAAAAACGTCGACCTTTCAGATACTTTAGCTGATATTTTCATTAAGTTTCTTCATGCAGCTTCCGCTAAAAAAGATGAACTTGACTTAAAAGACATCAACGTATCAAAAGAAGCAGCACTTAGAAACAATAAACGCCCTGTCCCGTTAGAATTATCCGAATACTCTCCAGACGATAACGTCATTAATATTGGAAATGAGCATATCAAACTCCCTCCTGGTTTGAAAAAGCCAAAAGATATCCAACAGAAATCAGAGGCCCCATACATTAAAGCTTTATTGGAAGTTTATTCTGAGAACAAAAATAAGGTCTTTTCTCTTGCAAACTTGAATGAACTTCCACAAAAATGTAAGAATCATTTGGAAAGACAAAGGGCTGAATTTTACAGTAGTGAATCAATAGCACGCATCGCTAGAGAAACATTTTCAGATGGAGAGGCCCAATTTAAACGCTTAGAAAAAGAAGCTTATGATGGAATAGAGCCTACATACCATAGTTCGTGCCCTAACGGAAAAGAACGTTTGCGTATCGTACAAGATAAGATTACAAGTACAACCTTGAGTGCCTCTAAACTTGCCAATATTGTTGGCCTTATTAATAATGAGGCAAAAAAAGGATTATGCCATAAGTTAGTAAATGATAATTACATTAAATCGTGGGTGAATATAGATGACGAGGATTTTTAACACCGCATTTGAATCTGAACTACGCTCCCTGTTGATATTATCCGTATTTAAAGATTTAGCATTGTCTCTTGTACAAATTACGCTCCTTGATTTTATAACCATCTATGGAAAGTCTTTTGGGGTATCGACTTACAATCTTCATGGAGACAACACATTCCGGTTTAGTGAATATTCGGCACGAAGAGCCATGTTCAAAAAAGGTTTAAAGCGTGGGGTGCTTGATGGATTTGTAAATGTCCACTACTCCCCCAAATCGGGTTTCTTGTATAAGATAGACTCAACAGGACAAGAATACGTAAAATCCTTGTCTTCTACTTATAAAATTCAGTATTTATCGATATTAAAAAATACAAAGCAGCAGTTTGGAAATAAATCAGATACAGAGCTTTTAAGTATTTATAATCAAAAGTCCTTACGGCACACGGAGGAGTAACCATGAAAATCACCAGAATTACAGCACTGGGTGAAGGAAAGTCACCTTCAACTATAAAACTTGGCCCCGGTCTTAATATTATTGAGGGTGAATCAAATACTGGTAAAAGTTGTATTTTTCGAACCATCGACTTTTGTTTCGGCAGCAAAGTTCCCCCCTTTGATGCTTCATTGGGCTATGACAAAATCACACTAGATATAACCAGCCGATTTGGAGATTTAAAAATCACTCGCTCTTTTGATTCCAAAGGAATTGATATTGATTCTACTATCCCTAACTATCCTTCAGGAAAATATTCACTCAAGGGTAAAGATGACGAAAGAGGCCTTAATGACTTTCTTTTTGCCGCTATAGGCGTTAAAGATCGCCATAAAATCATAAAAAATCAATATTTCCGTAAACAATTACTTACCTGGCGAACTATTTTACCTTTAATATTAATTCCGCACCAATCCATAATAGCGGAGCACGATTCACCTATCCTTCCCAACCAGGCAACTGGTAAAACAGCATTTCTTTCTTCTCTTATCTTTCTATTATCTGGAAATGATTATGCAGAGAAAGAAGAAGTAGAAAAACCGGAAATTCGAAGAGCTCAGAGAAAAGCAGTAAAGAATTTTATCGAGCAGAAGCTGCAAATGGCAGCAAAACAGAAAGAATCAATTGAAAAGGCTCTTCACGCAAGCAATGACGATGAAATTCATTCCAAAATATCTCAGTTAGTTAATATTCGTCAAAGCCTTAAAGAAGAAATTGAAAAATCCAGTAAATACTATACTTCTCTCTTGAAGAGAATTGAGGGCCTGAACAAAAAGCGCAGTGAGTATGTGCTCTTACAGGAACAATATGAAGATTTATCCTCTCAATATATTGCTGATATAAAAAGACTTACTAATATTGTAGATGGTGAGGCTCATCTTAAAGATTTTGGGCGTAAAGCGGAAGTCTGCCCTTTCTGCCAAAGTCAAATAACTCTTAAAAAGCATAAATCCTACACCAATTCGGCCAATGCTGAACTTCAGAATATTTTAGCCCAAAGCAAAGAGCTGGATTCCGTAAAGGCCGACTTGAAAGAACGAACACACCGCATCGTGCATGATTTGGCTAAGTTACAAAAAGAAGTGGACACAACAAATGATCGAGTACAAAACAAATTGCGCCCAAGGTTTGAAAAAATAAATGAAATAATGTCTCAATTTGAAGCTTATATCAAGGCGCAAACAATTCTGTCTTCAATAAAAGAAACTACTGAGGAATATGAAAAGGATCTAGAGAATTTACCATCAGATGATGCAATTGAAGAAATATACCACCCTGTTAACTTTCTGGAACAATCCTTTCAATCAGACATTAGTGCTTTATTAAAAGAAATTCTTATAGAGTGCCATTATCCTAATCTCAACAGTGCTTCATTTGATGTTAATACCTTTGATGCAATTATTAATGGTCATAAAAAAAGCGCGGGAAATGGAAATGGTTACTCTTCCTTTGTCAATACGGTAATGGCACTTGCTATCAGAAAATATCTTAAGGATAATGCCATGTTCAATCCGGGGCTTCTGATTATAGATAGTCCATTAAGTGGCCTAGATCAAGGGAAAAAAGAGAACTACGATATCAGTATGCGTAACGGATTGTTTGAATTTATGCTTAAGCATCAAGATGACGGGCAAATTATTATCTTCGAAAATACCAAAAATACTGCCAGTCTAAACTATACAGAATATGGGGCTAACATTATTCATTTCGACAAAGAAAGCGGCCGTCCCGGATTTTTACTAGACCTGGATGAGGATGGTTGACTTAACAGACTATTATCAAATTCCTCTAATATAAAAAGCCGGTAAACATAGGTTCCTGAATAAAACTTTTCAAGAATCGCTGTTACTGGCTTTTTTTATTTTTCAACAGAAAACTGTTCAGCCGTATGCAATCACCTTATTCATCCCCTATTGACCGCCGGAAAAGGGGCATAAAAATAAGCACCCCCAAGAACTGTGAATTCTTGAAAGTGCCATAACATATAGGTTCCGGCCATTGCATCCTTTTGTATCATTTTCATTGCGCTAACTTCAACTAAAAGGATCTTCCTGCCTTTCACGTCCATCCCTTTATTGATATGAAAAGCTCCTTTTATGTTTTTGTACCTTTCCACGCGTGTAAGGAG
>JABLTR010010216.1_pt1 | contig 49045 bp, 47 predicted proteins | sample 7160071 | NCBI WGS metagenome assembly JABLTR01 (sample SAMN14651230, study PRJNA627086) | human gut metagenome | isolation source: feces | host: Homo sapiens | reverse complement strand
GACACCTCTCACGAAATTTTGACCGACAATTTCGCAAGAAATCGAGGTTGAAATTTCGTGCAGCCCCATTCGAAAAAGTGGCTTTGCCACTTTTTTGACAGTCTGAGAACACCCCGGCCGTTTTCCAACGGCCGGGGTGTTCTTCTGCCTTTTAAAGGGAAAATTCAGGCGGTCTCCTCGGCGAAATTGCCGGTGTAGAGCTGATAATATTTGCCCTTCTTCTCAATGAGCTCGTCGTGGGTGCCCCGCTCGATGATGCGGCCCTGCTCCATGACCATGATGCAGTCGGAGTTGCGCACCGTGCTCAGACGGTGGGCGATGACAAAGGTGGTCCGTCCGGTCATCAGGGCGTCCATGCCGTCCTGGACCAGCTTCTCGGTGCGGGTGTCGATGGAGGAGGTGGCCTCGTCCAGGATCAGCACCGGGGGATCGGCCACGGCGGCCCGGGCGATGGCCAGCAGCTGCCGCTGGCCCTGGGATAGGTTGGCGCCGTCGCCGGTGAGCATGGTGTTGTACCCGTCGGGCAGCCGGCGGATAAAGCCGTCGGCGTTGGCCAGCTTGGCGGCGGCCATGCACTCCTCGTCGGTGGCGTCCAGATTGCCGTAGCGGATGTTCTCCATCACCGTGCCGGTGAACAGGTGGGTGTCCTGGAGGACGATGCCCAGACTGCGGCGCAGGTCGTCCTTCTTGATCTTGTTGATGTTGATGCCGTCGTAGCGGATCTTGCCGTCGGCGATGTCGTAGAAGCGGTTGATCAGGTTGGTGATGGTGGTCTTGCCCGCGCCGGTGGCGCCCACGAAGGCGATCTTCTGGCCCGGCTTGGCCCACAGGCTGATGTCGTGGAGGACCAGCTTGTTCTCGTCATAGCCGAAGTCCACGTCCTCAAAGACCACGCTGCCCTCCAGACGGGTGTAGGTGACGGTGCCCTCCGCCTTGTGGGGGTGTTTCCAGGCCCACACGTTGGTGCGCTCGGCGCTCTCATACAGACGGCCCTCCGCGTCCTCCCGGGCGTTGACCAGCTCCACATAGCCCTCGTCCTTTTCGGGAGTCTGGTCCATCAGGTCAAAGACACGCTGGGCGCCGGCGGCGGCGGTGACCACGAAATTGATCTGCATGCTCACCTGGGCGATGGGGTTGGTGAAGCTCTTGTGCAGGCCCACGAAGGTGATCACGGTGCCCAGAGTGACGCCGGCCATGCCGTTGATGGCCAGAATGGCGCCTACGATGGCCACCAGGGCGTAGCTCAGCCAGCCGATGTTCATGTTGATGGGCATGAGCAGGTTGGAGTACCGGTTGGCCAGGTTGGCGCTCTGGCGCAGGGCCTCGTTCACCTTGTGGAAGTCGGCCTTGGCCGCCTCCTCGTGGCAGAAGACCTTGACCACCTTCTGGCCGTCCAGCATCTCCTCAATGAAGCCGTCCACCTCGCCCAGGGCCCGCTGCTGCTTGACGAAGTATTTGCCGGACAGGCGGGAGAAGTTCTTGGTGACGGTGAACATCGCTATGGCGGCCAGCACCGAGACCACGGTGAGGGCAGGGCTCATGATGATCATGGTAATGAGGGTGGCCACCATGGTGAAGCTGGAGTTGATAAGCTGGGGAATGCTCTGACTCAAAAGCTGGCGCAGGGTGTCCACGTCGTTGGTGTACACGGACATGATGTCGCCGTGGGCGTGGGTGTCAAAGTATTTGATGGGCAGGGACTCCATCTTGTGGAACAGGTCGTCCCGCAGGTGGCGCAGGGTGCCCTGACTCACATTGACCATGATGCGGTTATAGCCGAAGGAGGCGATCACGCCCGCCCCCATGATGCACACCAGCTGCTTGATGTCCTGGGCCAGGCCGGTGAAGTCCCGGGAGCCGGTGGACAGCATGGGCTCGATATATTCGTCGATCAGGGTCTGGGGGAAGGTGGCCCCCACCACAGTGCATACGGCGGACACCAAAATGCACCCGATGACGAGAATAAACAGATACTTATAGTAGTGGAGCATGTAGCCCAGAACCCGGTTCAGGACAGCCGGACCGGTCCGCCTTCTCTCATTTGCGTTCATAGATGTCCCTCCTCTCACGCGGGCTGGTCGAAGTCGCCGCCACCCTTGATCTGGGATTCGTAGATCTCCTGATAGATGGCGTTGGACTTCAACAGGTTGTCGTGGGTGTCAAAGGCGTTGACCCGGCCGTTGTCCAGCACCAGGATGCGGTCGGCCCCCTCCACGCTGGACACACGCTGGGCGATGATGATTTTTGTGGTGCCGGGGATTTTCTCGGCAAAGGCCTTCCGGATTTTGGCGTCGGTGGCGGTGTCCACCGCGGAGGTGGAGTCGTCCAGAATCAGCACCTTGGGCTTTTTCAGCAGGGCCCGGGCGATGCACAATCGCTGCTTCTGGCCGCCGGACACGTTGCTGCCGCCCCGCTCGATGCGGGTGTGGTAGCCGTCGGGGAAGCGGTCGATGAACTCATCGGCGCAGGCGGCCCTGCAGGCCTCCATGCACTCCTCGTCGGTGGCCTCCGGGTTGCCCCAGCGCAGGTTGTCCAGGATGGTGCCCGAGAACAGGGTGTTCTTCTGGAGCACCACAGACACCTGGTTGCGCAGGGCCTCCATGTCGTACTCCCGCACGTCCAGGCCGCCCACCTTGACGCAGCCCTCGTCCACGTCGTACAGGCGGCAGATCAAATTCACCAGGCTGCTCTTGCCAGAGCCGGTGCCGCCGATGACGCCGATGGTCTCGCCGGACTTGATGTGCAGGTCGATGTCGGTGAGGACATCCTTGCCGCTGCCGTGCTTATAGGAGAAGCTCACGTGGTTGAAGTCGATGGACCCGTCCTTCACCTCCATCACCGGGTGCTCCGGATCGTGGAGGTCGGGGGTCTCGTCCAGCACCTCCCGGATGCGGCGGATGCTGGCCATGGACATGGAGATCATGACCACCACCATGGACAGCATCATCAGGCTCATAAGCAGGGACATGATGTAGCTGTACAGGCTGGTCAGGTCGGCGGCGCCCAGGGTGCCGTCCACCACGATGAAGTGGGCGCCCAGCCAGGACACCATGACGATGCAGAAGTACACGGCGATCATCATGGCCGGGCCGTTGAAGGCCAGCAGGCCCTCGGCCTTGACCGACAGGTCGTACAGATTCCTGGAGGCCTTGGAGAACTTCTTGTCCTCAAAGCGTTCCCGGACGAAGGCCTTCACCACCCGGATGGCGGACACGTTCTCCTGAACGCTGGCGTTCAGGTCGTCGTACTTGCGGAACACCTGGCTGAAGATGCGCAGGGTGACCACCAGGATGGCGCCGATGACCACCACCAGGAAGGCCAGGGCGATGAGGAAGGTGAGGCTCAGCTCCACGTTGATGTACATGCACATGGCGAAGCTGAAGATCAGAGAGAGGGGAGAGCGCACCGCAATGCGGATGACCATCATAAAGGCCTGCTGCACATTGGTGATGTCGGTGGTCATACGGGTGACCAGGCCGGGCACGCTGAACTTGTCGATGTTGGAAAAGGAAAAGGTCTGAATGTTGGCGTAAATGGCCTCCCGCAGGTTGGCGGCCAGGCCGGAGGAGGCGCTGGCCGCAAAGCGGCCGGCGGTGGCGCCGAAGATCAGGCTGAACAGGGCCATGACCACCAGAATGGCGCCGTAGCGGTACACCGCGGACAGGTTGCTGGCCTCCAGGCCCTCAGCGATCAGCCGGGCGGTGATAAAGGGCAGCAGGATCTCCATGATGACCTCCAGCGTGGTCAGACCCACGCACAGGAGGGCGTCCTTCTTGTAGACCCCCAGCTGCTGCAACACTCGTTTCACGATTTGGATACCTCCTTGCTGTGATTCTGAGTCAGGGCGGAAAGATTCCGCAGCATTTTCTTCTGCAGACGGTCCAGCGTGGCCAGTTCCTCCGGAGAAAAGCCGGAATAGAGCTGGTTCTGGGCCTCGCAGATGGCCCGGTCCAGAAACTCCCGGGCCTCCTTGCCCTTGTCGGTCCCGAAGAGGATCTTTTTCCGGTCGTCCCGGGCGCAGGGCTCCACCCGCACATAGTCCTTCTCACGCAGGCGCTTGACCAGCCCCGACATGGCCGCCATGGAGTAGCCAAACTCCCGGTGGATGTCGGTGAGGGAGATCCCCCGGTCCGAGTGGTCCAGAATATACAAAAGGATGTGCGCCTGGATGGCGGTCAGTCCTTTTTGGGCCATAGCGCGGTTGCCCGACTGCTCCAGCTGGATGTTGATCTGCCGGTTTTCCTGGATCAGGACGCTTCGATTCACTTCCACGCTGGTTCCACCTCCTTCCAATTTGTTTTGCTGTAAATAATTCGGGCGTTTATCTTTATAGCACAAAAACCGTTGCATGTGAAATTCAAATCTGCTATTATCTATTAAAGATTTTTATTGCATTTCTGTATTATACAAAAGGGCGCAGAGGCGGAAGGAGTGTTTTTGTTTGAATACCACACAACTGGAGTGTTTTATGGCTGTATCCAATTTCCTGAACTTCTCCCGGGCGGCGGAGCAGCTGCGCATCACCCAGCCGGCGGTGAGCCACCAGATCAACACCCTGGAGGACGAGCTGGGGGTCAAGCTGTTTTACCGCACCAGCAAGCGGGTGCGCCTTACCCAGGCGGGGCATCTGTTCTCCCAGTACGCCCGGGAGATTCTGTCCCTGTCCCGCATGTCCAAGGCCCGGCTGAAGGAGGGCCAGGACTCCTCCGTCCTCCGTTTTGGGATCGGCTGCCGCAGTTTTCTGGAGCTGCGCCTGCTGGGGCCGGTGCTGGGACAGCTGCGGGAGGAGTTTCCCCAGCTGATGCCGGTGCTGCGCCTGGTGCCCTTTGACTCCCTGGAAAATCTGCTGGAGGACGGGGATGTGCAGGTGATGTTCACCTTTCAGGAGACCGCCCCCAAGCGGGCGGCCTACCGGGAGCTGTCCCGGAGAGCGGTGGTGTGCGTGTGCGGAAAGGACCACCCCCTGGCGGCCCATGAGCAGCTCACCATACAGCAGCTTCGGGAGGGGGACCGGTTTGCCGCCTATCCCCCCCACAGCGCGCCGCCGGCCCTTCTGGCGGTGCAGGGCCAGATCATCACCGGACGAAGCACGGACCAGATCTGCTTCTGCGAGGGGCTGGAGACCTTATACACCCTGGTGGAGGCGGGCTTTGCCTTTGCGGTGATTGCCGATCTGCCACAGCTTCCCATGCCGGAAATTCAGATCATCCCGGTGCGGGAGGTTCCGCCCCTGTCCTATGGGCTCTCCTACCGGGCGGGGGAGATGGGACCGGTGCTCCGCCGCTTTCTGGCCCGGATGGAGGAGTTTTTTCAGGCGGGAGACCGCAGGGCATGAAAAAACGGAACCGGACCCCATCTACATGGGGCCCAGTTCCGAAAAGGGACCGGCCGGTGGAAAACGTGGGAGTTCAGCCCCCCATGCGCAAGGTGCTGCCGGAGGAGAGGCCGTCCTTGGCCAGCATCCGCTCCAGCACCTCCACGTCGGCGGTGATGTCCAGGGCGTCCCCCTGGAAGAGCTGGTCCAGCTGCTTCTCGAAGCCCTCCACCACCTTGTCCATCATGCCCTCGATGCGCTCCATGGCGGCGGAGATGTTCTCCCCGTCCACCTCCTGGTCCTCCAGCTGGGCGTAGGCCCGGAGGATTTTCAGGGTGGTGGGCAGGTAGTAGCTCAAAAAGCTGTGGAGCTGGTTGGACTTCTGGGGGTGGCTGCGCTGGTACTCGAACACCTTGGCGGTGATGACGCCGATGCGGTCGATCTGCTGATTCAGCTTGGGGTTGTCGATGTCCGCGTTGATGGCGCGGATCTCCTCCAGAATGGCGTTCTGCGGGTCCTCCGCCGGCTCCTCCTGGGCGGGCTTCTCCTCCTCCTTGGGGGGATCGGGGATGCCGTCGCTGGTGAGCACCAGGCGGTCGCTGCCGTAGTCCAGATAGCCCAGGGGGAAGAAGCCGTCGTCCAGCATGTCCTCCAGCGTGTCCCGCACCTTGGCGGGGGAGACCCCCATGGCGGAGGACAGGGCGGAGATGGAGATGGTGGTCCGGCTTCCGATCATGGCCAGATAGCTGCGGAAGGTGCGCACCTGCTTCTGCCGGCGCAGGCCGGCCCACAGGCAGCCCAGGCTGCCGCCCAGACAGCACAGCATGGGGATGGTATCCTCCAAAAACCAGGCCAGCTCCCCTTCAAACAGCCAAAACAGAGAATCCGAGACCACTGCCGCGGAGATAAATCCGAAAACGGCGGTGAGAATCACACCAACTGTGGTCATTTTCTTCGCTTTCGCGGACATCTGGGACAGCAGGCTGTTGGCGGGAGGGACAGTGCCGGGGTTGGGGGAGCGGCCGGTCTGGGCCTGACCGCCCATCTGGACGGTGCGGGCGCCCATCTGCCCCTGCTCCTTCTGCATATAGTAGGGGTGCCGGCCGCGGGGTCTGGACTTCTTCCGGCCGCCGCCGGCCAGCTTGATGACGATCATCAAAATGCCCACCGGGGGGAGCATGAAGAGGAAGAACAGCGCCAGAATCCAGAAGCCCCAGTTGCTTCGATTCCCGCCCCGGCGGGAGCCGCCCCCGGAGTCGTAGCCGTAATTATAGGATTGATCTGCCATAGTGAATGACCTCCAGCCGCGTGTGATTTCCATGGGATAAGCATATCAGACGCAAGGGAAAATGGGATTGAACTTCCCTTAAAATTTGATAAAAGCGCACATAAACCCCTGGGGCAGGGGGAACGCCCTTTGATTATACTGCGGGGCGGGGAAAAAGTAAACGGCTCTGGTGGAATTTTCAGGGGACTTGTAACTGTTCTGTAATTGTACGGCCGGGGAGAGAATGCTATAATATTCTGGAAACAGGTCTGCGCCGGACCAGGCCGGGGCGCGACTGCCGCCGGCGCTGCAGAGCGGTCCGAATATATGGCGCGGCCTGCCGGAATGAAACCGGGCCGGGTCCCGTACAATGAGAGCGCACGGGCTTCGATCCGCCCGGGATAGAGAGACAAAACCAAAGCCCCGGATCTGCAAGAGGGGCGTGGAGGGAAAACATGGAAGAAGTGCATACGCCGAAGAGGGTTGCGGCCCAGCCGGGGCAGCGCAGGAAGATCGCCCTCATTGCCGCCGGCTGCGCCGCGGCAGTGCTGTTGGCGGCCTACCTGGGGCTGTGCGCCTGGGTGGGCGGCTCGCCCAATATTTTGAAGGGAGTCTCCGTGGCCGGCGTGCCGGTGTGGGGACTGACCCGGGAACAGGCTCTGGAGACCCTGGAGGACAATCTGGGGCAGGTGTCCAGCGTGACGCTGCCCCTGGAGTACGGCCCCTGGGAGGGGGAGATCACCGCCGCCGCCGTCCGGGTGGACGATCAGGCCACGGTGGCTCAGGCCTGGCAGACCGGCCGGAGCAGCTTTCTGCTCCAGGGCGCGTCCTATCTGTCCCATCAGCTGGGGGCGGAGGATGAGATCGGCCTGACTCTGGCCTGGACCGACGACGGAAAGGCGGAGCTGGAGAAGAAAATGGACGAGGCGGACCTCCAGGTGGGGGGCGCCCTCACCAACGCCACCTATGCCATGGAGGGAGATAAGCTCCTGCTCACCAAGGGGGTCACCGGAGTGACCATCGACCGGGAGGCGGCCGAGCCCATGGTGATGGCCGCCATGACCGAGGCGGTGTCCGACGCGATGCAGGGCGGCTCCGCCGCGGTGGAGCCGGTGGTGCTCCCCGCCCACGAGACCACCCCCCAGGAGCCCGACTTTGACGCCATGTATCAGGAGCTCCACGCCGAGGCCAAGAGCGCCGAGATCGACCCGGAGACCCTGGAGGTCAGCGACCACGTGGTGGGGGTCGACTTTGACGTGAACCAGGCCAAAACCCTGTTTGACGCGGCGGCGGAGGGGGAGACCGTGGAGATCCCCCTGACCATCACCCAGCCCGAGGAGACCAAGGAGGGCCTGGAGGGAAAGCTGTTCCGGGACCTGCTGGGGGAGGGCACCAGCCGGGTGGGCGGCTCCGCCAACCGGAAGAGCAACGTGAAGCTGTCCGCCCAGGCCTGCAACGGCGTGGTGCTCATGCCCGGGGAGGTCTTCTCCTATAACAACACCACCGGCAGCCGCACCGCCGACAAGGGCTATCTGGGGGCGCCGGTGTACTCGGGCGGCGCGTCGGTGGAGGGCATCGGCGGCGGCATCTGCCAGACCTCCTCCACCATCTACTATGCCGTCCTCCACACCCCGTTGGAGATTGTGGAGCGCCACGCCCACATGTACGCCGTGGGCTATGTGCCCGACGGCATGGATGCCACCGTGTGGTACGGCTCCTCCGACTTCCGCTTCAAGAACAACACCAACTACCCGGTGAAGGTGGTCACCGAGAGCTATGACAAGAACGGCAGCCGTTACCTCACCGTGAAGATCTACGGCACCAACGAGGACGGCCGCTATGCGGTGCCTCAGCGGACCCAGTATGACTGGATCACACCCACCACCCAGTACAAGGCCGACAGCTCTGTGCCCCGGGGCACCACCCGGGTGGACAGCGTTCAGAACGCCTACACCGGCCTGAAGGCCCAGACCTACCGGTATATCTACGCCGAGGACGGCACCCTGCTGGAGAAGCAGGATATGGGGGTCAGCAGCTATAAGATGCGGCCTCGGACCATCCTCTACAACCCCGCCGACGGGGACCCCAGCCAGCCTGCGTCGAAGCCGGAGACTCCCACTGTGCCGGAGACCCCGGAGGTGCCGGAGACGCCGACCACTCCGGAGACACCCTCCACCCCGGAGACCCCCGTGACTCCGGAGGAGCCTCAGCAGCCCACCCAGCCGGAGACTCCGGTCACCACTCCGGAGGAGCCGGCCCAGCCGGAGATCCCGGAGGTACCGGAGACGCCCCCCAGCCAGGACATCCAGGCCTGAGAAAAAGACAGATACAAAGGATCGATTATGTTTCAAGGATTTACCCAGGGTGCCGTGGACTTTCTGTGGGGCATCCGATTCAACAATGAGCGCAGCTGGTTTCTGGCCCATAAGGAGGAGTACCGCACTCTGGTGGAGCAGCCCCTGCGGGAGCTGGGAGACCAGGTCCACCAGGCTATGGAGGAGCTCTGTCCCGAGCTGGGGCTGAACCTCCACGTCTCCCGGATCTACCGGGACGCCCGGCGGCTCTATGGTCGGGGGCCCTACAAGGACCACCTGTGGTTCACCCTCCGGCGGCCCAGGGAGGAGTGGGTGAGCCTGCCCGCCTTCTACTTTGAGATCGCCCCGGAGTATTACAGCTTCGGCATGGGGTGCTATGACGCGACCCCGGTCACCATGGCCAAGCTGCGCGCCCGCATCGACCGGGACCCCAAGCCGGTGGAGCAGCTGGCCCGGAGGCTGGAGAAGTCCCCCTTCCAGCTGGAGGGGGAGCTGTACAAGCGCCCCAAAGGGGACCCGGGGCCGCTTCTGGCCCCCTGGTACAACCGGAAAAGCATCTCCTTCGCCCGGGATGAGAACTGTGAGGGACTGCTGTTCCAGCCGGAGCTGGCCGATCAGGTGCTGGAGGGGTTCCGCTTCCTGAAGCCCTATTACGACTATATGCTCTCTCTGGCCGGCGACCCGGCCCCGGAGGGCAGAGCATGATCCAAGCCAATGCCTCCCCGGACCCAACGGGTCCGGGGAGGTGTTTTTCTGTGATGGCTGGGGCTCTGAGCAGAGGCGCCCCCCTCGAGCGTCCAATGTGCCGGAGGTGCTGGAGCGGCGGAAAGTTTGTAACCTTTTTTCCGCCGCCGGGAGAGAACCGGTTTCCAAAGTTGCGCCCTGCGGAAAATCCAGAAAATGGGTCAAAAAAGGGGGCTTTGCGAGGAAAAACGACCAGTTTATGGGGAGAACCTGAGGATGGCGGCTGGTTCTCGAAAATTTTCCAGAAAAAAACGCCGGGAAGGGTTTGACAACTGGTTACGAATATGTTACAATTCGGTTACAACATTAAAATCGCTTTAAAATTTGAGGAGGAACCCCATGGCTTCTGAAAAACTTCCTCTTTCCTATAAAGGGCATCCCCTGCGCCGGAAAGACAACTTGATTTACTACGGCACTATGGCCGAGAAATACATCATCATGCTTCAGATCCTCTCCACCCAGAACGTGGACGGCCTGGAGATGGCCAATAAGGTCAGCGTTCAGCTTCAGCTCACCGACCCGGATCTGAAGAGCCGGGACCGCGTGGTCAAGAAGAGTGAAAAGGACAGCCTGTACGCCGCCATGGATGTGGCCGCCGTATGGCTGGACCGGGCCCTGAGCGGAAAGTAATTCCGCCCCTCCCCGCCCGTTTGATCTACAAAAGAGAAATTGGAGGAATCCTGTTATGCACCTGTCGAAGCAGCTGGCGGCCAAGCTGAGTGCCGCTCTGATGGCCCTGACCACCGTGATCGTCCCCACTATGGCCGCCGACATCGGCACCGTGACCAGTGATACCGGCCTGAACCTCCGCTCGGAGGCCAGCACCGACGCCGCGGTCCTGGCGACCCTGGATTACGGCACTCAGGTGGACGTGGTCAGCACCTCGGACGACGGCACCTGGCACAAGGTTACATATAACGGCATGACCGGCTACATGAGCGGCGACTACCTCCAGGTGACGGAGGAGCAGCTCTACGGCCAGGTGATGGACGGCCCCCTGAACATCCGCTCCGGCCCGGGTACTGAGTACGGCACCGTGGGTAGCCTCTCCACCGGCACCATCGTGGAGATTGAGGAGCTGGTGGGCGGCTACGGCGGCTGGTACAAGATCGAACAGGGCTATGTGAGCAGCGACTATGTGGCCCAGGTGGACGCCTCTGTGGCGGCCTCCTCCGGCAAGGGCAGCCAGATTGCCCAGTACGCCCTCCAGTATGTGGGCTGCCCCTACGTGTACGGCGGCAGCAGCCCCAGCGGTTTTGACTGCTCTGGCTTTACCACCTATGTGATGAAGCACTTCGGCTACTCCATCAACCGCACCGCCTCCAGCCAGATGGACAACGGTACCTCCGTCTCCAAGAGCCAGCTGCAGCCCGGCGATCTGGTGTTCTTCAACAGCGGCAACTCCAGCAAGCGCGCCACCCACGTGGGCATCTACACCGGCAACGGCCAGTTTGTCCACGCCTCCACCTCCACCACCGGCGTGATTATCAGCGACCTGAACAGCAGCTACTACAGCAGCACCTATGTGGGCGCCCGCCGTCTGTAATGTGCATAGTTCTCTTTTGATCAGATGAATCAAAACCGGCTGAACGAAACTCGTTCAGCCGGTTTTTCCTTTGTCTTGGCGTGCGTCAGATCCCCGCTGTTACAGGTTCTCGTTGAGGACGTTGGAGAACACTTCCTTGGGCAGGGCGCCCACCTCCCGGTGGATCTCCTTTCCGTCCTTAAAGAAGATGACCGTGGGGATACTCATGACCCCGTAGCGCATGGCCAGTTCGCCCTGCTCGTCCACGTCCACCTTGCCGATGACCGCCTTGCCCTCGTAGTCCTGGGCCAGCTGTTCGATAACCGGGCCCAGCATGCGGCAGGGCATGCACCAGTTGGCCCAGAAATCCACCATCATCAGCTTACCCTCTGCCAGGGCCACGTCAAAGCTCTTTTGATCAAAATGCAGTAATGCCATTGTAAAACTTCCTTTCTACTCCTGTGCTTGATTATTTCGCTGTGTCTTTTTGGGGGAGCTGGTCCAGATACTCCGCCGCCGACAAGGCGGCGGTCAGACCCTCGCCCACCGCCTTGGACACCTGGAGGGGCTCTCCGGTGCAGTCCCCGGCGGCAAACACCCCCGGGATGCTGGTGGCCATGCGGCGGTCCACCCGGATGGCTCCGTTCTCGGTCTCCAGACCGGGCAGCAGATCGGTGGGGGCCACCGCCTCCCGGAGAATGAAGATTCCGGAACAGGGGAGAAGGGACCCATCCGCCCTCAGACCGGTAACGGTCTGTTCTCCCTCGACCTCCAGGCGGTTGGCCTGGACAAAGGGGATGGCCGGGTCCAGCTGCTCCGGCCGCCGGGAGGCCACATAGACCACCTGACAGCCCAGCTCCTTGAGATAGGCAGCCTCCCGGGGGGCGTCTTTGCTGCGGCCCACCACTACCACCGGCTTGCCCCGGTAGAGCATGCCGTCGCAGGTGGCGCAGTAGCTCACGCCGCGGCCCAGGTACTCCATCTCCCCGGGATATTTGGCCTGGCGCACCACCCCGGGGGCCAGGATGAGGGCGCTGCCCTCATAGAGCTCATTGCCCACCGTCAGGTGGAATCCCTCCCAGGCCATGAGGGAGATCACCTTTCCGGTGACCAGGTTGGCCCCGGACTCCTCCGCGTGGCGGGTGAACCGGTCCATCAGCTCCGCCCCGGTCATGGAGGGCAGCCCCAGGTAGTTGTCCACACACTCCGCCCGGGCCAGCGGGCTGTCCTGCCAGCGGTTGCCCACCACCAGGACGCTCTTGTTCCGGCCCCGGGCGGCCACAGCGGCGGACAGCCCCGCCGGGCCGCTGCCCAGGACGACAATATCATAGCGCATTGGTTTCACCTCCCGCCTCCGCCCGTCCGGGCGGGGGCGTGTTCTGCTTTCTGATGCTTAGTATATCCGGCGCTCCGGCCTTTTTCCGTGACCAGATCACAAAACGACAGAATTTATTCCGCCGCTTGGGTCAGCAGCCGGGCCAGCAGGGCCGGGTCCGCGTTGCCGCCGGAGAGGACAAAGACCGCCTTGTCCTCGGGCTTCACCGGCAGCACTCCCGCCAGAGCGGCGGCCACCGGCAGGGCGGAGGAGGGCTCGGCGATTACCTTGGCCTGGGTCATCAGCAGGAGCATGGCCTTCTCGATCCAGGCGTCCTCCACCGTGTACAGCTCATCCACCCGCTCCTGGATCATGGCGAAGTTGTCCGGGTTGGCGTGGTCGGAGCGGGTGCCGTCGGCGATGGTGTTTACCTGGTCCAGCTGGACGGGGCGGCCCTCCGCCCGGCTGAGGGTGTAGCGGGGAGCGCCGGCGGGCTCCACGCCCACAGTGCGCACCTGGGGATTGACTCCCTTTACCGCAGTGGCCACGCCGGAGATCAGCCCGCCTCCGCCGATGGGGGCGGCCACCAGGCTGGCGTCGGGCAGATCCTCCAGAATTTCCAGGGCCAGGGTCCCCTGGCCCGCCGCCACATAGGGGTCGGCGTAGGGGTGGACCTCCACCATGCCACGCTCCCGGACCAGCTCCGCCGCCCGGGCCTCCCGCTGGGAGGAGAGGGTGCCCACCAGCTCCACCTGGCCGCCCCACTTTTTCACCCCGGCCAGCTTGACCGGATTGGCGTTGGTGGGCATGACGATGACCGCCCGGCAGCCCAGCAGGTGGGCGGCGTAGGCAACCCCCTGGGCGTGGTTGCCCGAGGAGGCGCACACCAGCCCCCGGGAGCGCTCCTCGGGGGTGAGGGACAGGGCCTTGTTCATGGCGCCCCGGAGCTTGAAGGCCCCCATGGGCTGGAAGCCCTCATGCTTCAAATAGACCTGACAGCCCAGGGCCTCATCCAGGGCGGGGACACGGAGCAGCGGCGTGCGGACAATATAGGAGGCGATGCGCTCCCGGGCCGCCTGGACATCCTGATATGTGATCATAGGGCAGAACCTTCTTTCTGTTTTGGATGATTTCATTAAAGCACAGCCGTCCGCCTTTGACAAGAGGAAAGCAAGATTCCCTATAAAATTGCTCTGATTTTACGCCGCAGGCGGAGCGGACACAGAAAGCGCCGCCTGGAGAAAGTCCAGGCGGCGGGATGGATCAGACGGTATCCAAAAAATCCCGAATGAAGTGGAGGGCGGCTCCCAGCGGCACGGCGTGGCTGCGCAGGATGCCCAGCTGCAGATAATCTGCCCGCCGCTCAAAGGGGTCGTTGGCGGCGGCATACTCCCGAAGCATGGGCAGGTAGGGGTCCAGGTACTGGCTCATAAATCCCCCCAGGACCACTGTGCAGTCCAGAGCCATGCGGATATTACTGGCGCCGATGGCCAGATGGAACAGAAAGTCCTTCCAGAGGGCGGCGTATTCCGGGTTCCCCTGGTTCACGCCCTCAAAGAACTCCTTCAGAGAGACGCCGAAGGTGTTCCGAATCCGCCAGTCGGAGCAGTAGGCCTCCAGGCAGCCCCACTTGCCGCAGGCGCAGGGCAGTCCGCCGGGCTCCACGCACAGGTGGCCGAACTCGGCGCTGCGCCGGTTGTCCCCGCCATAGACGACTCCGTTGGAGATGAATGCCCCGCCCACGCCGTTCTCCAGAGAGAGGTAGGCCAGATTCTCCTGGTCCCCCCGCATAAACCACTCGGCGTATCCGCTGCAGGTGGCGTCATTTTCCACATAGGTGGGGTATGGGATGGAGCGGGTCAGACCGGACAGCTCCACATTGCGCAGGTGCATGGTGGGGGCGTACAGAAGATGCCCTCCCTCCGGGTCGGTCACGCCCGCCATGGCAATGCACACCCCCAGCAGCCGGCTCCGGTCGATGTGGTAGGTGTCCAGAAACTGCTCCAGCTCCCGGGCCACCAGGGCGCCCAGCTCCTCCATCTCAAAGTTGGAGGTGTGCGACACCTTGTGGTAGGCGATCTCGTTCAGGCGCAGGTCGGCGGCGGAGAAGCGGAGCCGGTCCTCCGTCAGCGCGATGCCCACCGCCACCCGGGCGTCGGGGACGATGGCCAGACCGCTGGCCTTGCGCCCGCCGGTGGACTGGGACTGCCCGGCGTAGCGCACCAGCCCGGCGTCCACCAGATCCGTCAGGTTTTGATAAATGGTGGGCAGGCTCAGGTCCAGGGCTTGGGCCAGGGACTGCCGGGTGCAGAACTCCTGGGCGCCGTACAGGTAGTGGTATACGTTGCTGCGGGTCTGCCTCCGGCGTTCATTTGAATTGACGTCCATAGTTTCCCTCTCATTCAACTCTTAAAGACGCTTCTTTTATAAAACGGATTCACAAAATAGGTTTTGATATGTCTATATTATCACATTTTACTGCGCCGTCAACCTAAAATTTCAGATTTCATACAGTATCGCCCTGAAGAAAAGTGTGAGGGCCAGATGAAAACTTCAGGGGAGAAAAACTTGTAATTTTGCGATTTGCACAAATAGTTTACATGGATTTGATGCAGACTGACAAAATTGACAGGAGCACCCCTGGTTTCTCTTGACTTTTATAAAGTTAGTTATAAAATGGTACTCGGAAGTGCAAAAGACTTCCAGTTCCGATCCACCTACATACACTGTGAGGAAAACAGGAGGAAAATGAGCTATGAAAAAATTTCTTGCACTGTCTCTTGCCTTAGCGATGTCCCTGTCTCTGGCCGCCTGCGGCGGTAACGGCGGCGGAAGCTCTTCCGGCTCCGGCTCCGGGAGCACCAGCGGCTCCGGTTCCGCGGCGGACGGCGCCCAGAAGATCGGCATCTCCATGCCCACTCAGTCCCTGGAGCGGTGGAACCGTGACGGCTCCTACCTGGATCAGCAGTTCCAGGCCGCCGGCTATGAGACCATCGTCACCTACTCCGACAACGACACCAACCGTCAGGTGAACGACATCCAGAACATGATCGCCGAGGATGTGGACCTGCTGGTGGTGGCCGCCATCGACGGCGAGGCCCTGAACACCGTCATGAACGAGGCCGGCGAGGCTGGCATCCCCATCATCGCCTATGACCGTCTGATCATGAACGACAACGTGTCCTACTACGTGTCCTTCGACAACTACACCGTGGGCACCCTGCAGGGCCAGTACATCGTGGAGACCCTGGATCTGGAGAACCAGGACGGCCCCTTCAACATTGAGCTGACCGCCGGCGACCCCGCCGACAACAACGCCCCCTACTTCTTCCAGGGCGCCATGGATGTGCTCCAGCCCTACATCGACTCCGGCAAGCTGGTGGTCGTCTCCGGCCAGACCGACTTTGACACCGTCGCCACCGCCGCCTGGGATACCCAGACCGCTATGGAGCGCGCTCAGAACATCCTGGCCTCCTACTATGCCGACGGCACCGAGGTTGACGCCTGGCTGTGCTCCAACGACTCCACCTCTCTGGGCGTGACCCAGGCCATCCAGTCCGACTACGCCGGCGCCAACAAGTCCGAGATCATCATCACCGGCCAGGACGGCGACGTGGCCAACCTGAAGAACATCAAGGACGGCATCCAGTCCATGACCGTGTACAAGGCCGTGGCCAATGAGGCCGTTGTCACCCTGGACCTGGCCAAGGCCATCCTGAACGGCGACACCATCGACGAGACCCTGATCACCAACTCCGCCTGGGACTTCGAGTGCTCCTATGACACCGAGTCCTACGCCACCTCCGAGGGTCACAACTGCCCCTCCTTCCTGCTGGTGCCTGACGTGGTTACCGCCGACAACATGCAGGAGAAGCTGGTGGACACCGGCTACTACACCGTGGGCGATGACGGCTATCTGGTCGCCGCGGGTTGATCAAACCGCCAATCTGTAAACACAGGAGCAGCGTAATGGGCGGGGCATCTGCCCCGCCCATTCTTAATATCTGGGATACTGCGGCGGAGAGGAGGAACTTTGTTTGGCTAAGACACTTTTGGAAATGCGCTCCATCACCAAGGAGTTCCCCGGCGTCAAGGCGCTGGACAACGTGAACCTGAAGGTGGAAGAGGGCGAGATCCACGCGCTGATCGGGGAAAACGGCGCGGGAAAATCAACTTTGATGAACGTGCTCTCCGGAACCTATCCGGCGGGCAGCTACTCCGGCGAAATCTACTATGACGGAAAGCTCTGTCAATTCAAGAACCAGAAGGACAGCGAGGCGGTGGGCATCGTCATTATTCACCAGGAACTGGCCCTGATCCCGCTGTTGTCCATTGGAGAAAACATGTTCCTGGGCAATGAGATCAAAAACAAATTCGGCTTTATCGACTGGAACAAGACCTACTATGAGGCCGAACAACATATGAAGCAGGTGGGGCTGAACGAGTCGGCCCAGACCCTGGTCAAGGACATCGGCACCGGCAAGCAGCAGCTGGTGGAGATCGCCAAGGCCTTCTCCAAGAAGGTGCGGCTCCTGATTCTGGATGAGCCCACCTCCTCCCTCAACGACGAGGACGCCAAGATGCTGCTGGACCTGCTGATGGAGTTCAAGAAGCAGGGCCTGACCTCCATCATCATCACCCACAAGCTCAACGAGATCATCTACTGTGCCGACAAGGCCACCATCATCCGGGACGGCTCCACCATCGAGACCCTGGTCAAGGGTGTGGACGAGTTCAGCGAGGACCGGATCATCAAGGGCATGGTGGGCCGCGCCATGGAGGACCGCTATCCCAAGCGGGAGCACAAGGTGCAGGACACCGTGAGCATGGAGGTCAAGAACTGGACGGTGCACCACCCCCTGTATCCCGAGCGGGTGGTGGACGACAACATCTCGTTCTATGTCCGTAAGGGCGAGGTGGTGGGCTTCTCCGGCCTGCAGGGCGCCGGGCGCACCGAGCTGGCCATGTCCATCTTCGGCCGCAGCTATGGCACCGACATCTCCGGCGAGGTCTACCTCAACGGGGAGAAGGTCAATTTGAAGAGCCCTGAGGACGCCATCCACCACAAGCTGGCCTATGTCACCGAGGACCGGAAGACCAACGGCCTGATCCTGGATGAGTCCATCCGCTTCAATACCACCCTGGCCCGTCTGGACAAGGTGTGCGGCGGCGGCATCATCGATACCGACAAGGAGGTCCAGGTGGCCGATCAGATGACGAAGGAGATGGGGACCAAGACCCCCACCATCGAGCAGCGCGTCGGCAACCTGTCCGGCGGCAACCAGCAGAAGGCCCTGCTGGGCAAGTGGATGTTCACCGAGCCGGACATCCTGATCATGGACGAGCCCACCCGCGGCATCGACGTGGGCGCCAAGTACGACATTTACTGCCTGATCAACGACATGGTGTCCAAGGGCAAGTCGGTGGTGATGATCTCCTCCGAGCTGCCCGAGCTGCTGGGCATGTGCGACCGGATCTACGTGATGAACGAGGGCCGCCTGCTGGCCGAGGTCAACGCGGCGGATGCCACCCAGGAGAGCATCATGGGCTATATCATCCGGGATACCGCCAAGGCGTAAAAAGGGAAGGTGTGAAAACGATGAAAACAAACAGCCAATCTTCAACTGCTTTATTTGAGTTTCTGCGCAAATACACCATGGTCATCGCCCTGGTGGTTGTGTTTATCCTCTTCGCGTTTCTGACCGACGGGCGTCTGGTGTACGCCCAGAACCTGTCCAACCTGATGCTTCAGAACGGCTACGTGCTGGTCATGGCCTGCGGCATGCTGCTGTGTATCCTCACCGGCGGCAACATCGACCTGTCCATCGGCTCGGTCATCTGTATGGTGGGCGGCCTGGCGGCGGTCATGATCTCCGACATGTCCATGAACCCCATTCTGGCCATTGTGCTCTGCCTGGCTGTAGGCCTGCTGGTGGGCGTGTGGCAGGGCTACTGGATCGGCTATGTCCGCATCCCCCCCTTCATTACCACCCTGGGCGGCATGTTCATTTTCCGCGGCCTGGGCCGTCTGGTGCTGGATAACCAGACCGTGGCCATTCAGGACTCCACCTTCCTGAACATCTTCACCGCTTACATCAACATCCCCGGCCTGGACGACGGCGACACCGTCCTCTCCGCCCTCATCGTGGGCGTAGTGGCCGCGGTCTATGTCATCCTGAACACCGTGAAGAACCGCCGTGAGCGGGCCAAGAAGGGCTACCGTCAGAACAGCGCCGCGGCCGACTATCTGAAGGCCGTCATCATCGCCGCGCTGATCCTGGCCTACTGCTACATGCTCAGCCAGTACCGGGGCATCTCCGTCATGCTGGTGTGGGTGGTGGCCATCTGCCTCATCTACAACTTCATCACCGCCAAGACCGCCTTCGGCCGCTACTTCTATGCGGTGGGCGGCAACGAGAAGGCCACCCAGCTCTCCGGCATCAACACCAACAAGATCTACTTCATCGCCTACGCCAACATGGGCCTGCTGGCCGGCCTGTGCGGCCTGCTGAACGCCGCCCGCGTGGGCTCCGTCAACGGCAACACCGGCACCTCCTTTGAGATGGACGCCATCGGCGCCTGCTTCATCGGCGGCGCGTCCGCCTACGGCGGCAGCGGCACCATCGGCGGCGTGGTCATCGGCGCTCTGCTGCTGGGCGTCATCAACATGGGCATGTCCATCATGGGCATCGGCGACTCCTGGCAGTATGTGGTCAAGGGCGGCGTGCTGCTCCTGGCCGTCATCTTCGACGTGGTCACCAGCCGCAAGTCCGGCAAGGGCTGATCCCAGTTTCAGAAAATCGGTCCGGAGGTTGACCCGCCCGGCCCGGCGTGGTATTCTGTACCAGACCGGCCGCCGGGCGGCCCTCCGGTCCGAGGAGGAATCGTATTATGCTGTATATCGGAATTGACTTAGGGACCTCGGCGGTGAAGCTGCTGCTGATGGACCAGGAGGGGACCGTACAGAATGTGGTCTCCAAGGAGTACCCCCTGGAATTTCCCCACCCCGGCTGGAGCCAGCAGAACCCGGAGGACTGGCGGCGCGCCGTCCTGGAGGGTGTGCCTGAGCTCCTGAAGGGGTTTGACGCCGGCCAGGTGGCGGGCATCGGCACCGGCGGGCAGATGCACGGCCTGGTGGTGCTGGACGAGCACGACCAGGTGATCCGCCCGGCCATCCTGTGGAACGACGGCCGCACCGCCCGGGAGGTGGACTATCTCAACCAGACGGTGGGCAAGGACAAGCTGTCCGCCTGGACGGCCAACATCGCCTTCGCCGGCTTCACCGCCCCCAAGGTGCTGTGGATGCGGGAGCACGAGCCGGAGAACTTCGCCCGCATCAAAAAGGTGATGCTTCCCAAGGACTACATCAACTACATCCTCACCGGGGTCCACTGCACCGACTACTCCGACGCCAGCGGCATGCTGCTGCTGGACGTGGAGAACAAGCGCTGGTCCAAGGAGATGCTGGACCTGTGCGGCCTCACGGAGGACCAGATGCCCAAGCTCTTTGAGAGCTATGAGGCGGTGGGCACCCTGAAGCCCGACGTCGCCGCCCAGCTGGGGCTCTCCCCCGAGGTGAAGGTGTGCGCCGGCGCGGGGGACAACGCCGCCGCCGCCGTGGGCACCGGCACGGTGGGAGACGGGGCCTGCAACATCTCCCTGGGCACCTCGGGCACCATCTTCATCTCCAGCGGAAAGTTCGGGGTGGACCCCAACAACGCCCTCCACGCCTTTGCCCACACCGACGGCCACTACCACCTGATGGGGTGCATGCTCTCGGCGGCCAGCTGCAACAAGTGGCTCATGGAGGACATCTTCCAGACCAAGGACTACGGGGCCGAGCAGGCCCCCATCACCCCGGACAAGCTGGGGAACAACCACGTATTTTTCCTGCCCTACCTGATGGGGGAGCGCTCCCCCATCAACGACACCAACGCCCGGGGCACCTTTGTGGGCATGACCATGGACACCACCCGCTCCGACCTGACCCAGGCCATGCTGGAGGGCGTCGCCTTCGCCATCCGGGACAGCCTGGAGGTGGCCCGCTCCCTGGGGCTGGACATCCGGCGCAGCAAGCTGTGCGGCGGCGGAGCCAAGAGCCCCCTGTGGCGGACCATCCTGGCCAATGTGCTGGGGCTGGAGCTGGAGCTGCCCGTCTCCGAGCAGGGGCCGGGCATGGGCGGCGCCATGCTGGCCATGGTGGCCTGCGGGGCCTACTCCAGCGTGGAGGAGGTCTGTTCCAAGCTGGTCCAGGTGGCCCAGACCGTGACCCCCGATCCCGAGCTCACCGCCCGGTACGAGGCGCGGTACCAGCAGTTCAGACAGATCTACCCCGCTTTGAAGGGGATCTTCCCCGCGCTGCTGTAAGGGGGAATTTTCTTGGAAAACTGGGGTGAACAGACCCGGCTGGTCTTCCGGCTGGCTGTGGGGCTGTATCTGATCTACATGGCCTACAAGCTCATCTCCACCCAGCTGGGGGGAGGGAGCGACATGCCCGATTGGGCGGCCTATGCCGGGGGCGGGATTCTGGGCCTGGCCGGCGCCGCGTTCTGCGGCTACTCCCTGTTCCGCTACTTCAAGCAGTGCCGGGCCAACCGGGAGAATAAGCCGGACCCGCCTGCGCCGGAGGACGAGCCGTGAAGGGCTGGACGCGCCGGGAATTGGCCGTCCGGGTAGTCCTGCTGCTGGCGGGGCTGTGCGTCGCCCATCTGGGCGTGACCCTGTTTCTCCAGAGCGATCTGGGCTCCGACCCCTTCAACGTATTTGTACAGGGCCTGTTTCGGGGAATCCCCTGGCCGGCCTTCGCCGCCATGACCCACGGCCGGACCCACCTGCTGGTGTCGCTGGTCATTCTGCTGGTGCTGCTGGCGGTGGACCGCTCCTATGTGGGAATCGGCACCGTGCTGTGCATGGCCCTGGGCGGTCCCATTATTGATGTGTATACCCTCTGGCTGTCCCCGGTGATCCACGGGGGGCTGCCTCTGCCCCTGCGGCTGGCGCTGCTGGTGGCCGGGTGCGTCATCCTGGCCTTCGGTATGACCATCGTCATCCGCTCCCAGGCGGGCACCGGCCCCAACGACCTGGTGGCGGTGGTGCTCAGCGACAAGCTGAGAAAACCCTTCGGTCCGGTGCGCATCGGGGTGGACCTGACCTTTGCCCTGGTGGGGCTGGCTCTGGGAGGCGTGGTGGGACTGGGCACCGTGATCTGCGCCTTTCTGGTGGGTCCCGCCGCTCAGCTGTTTTTTCCCATCAGCCAGCGGCTGTGCGAGGCCGCACTGGCACAATTTGCGGGAGTGCGCTCCCAAACTTGAGGTGAATGCTTATGACCATTCAATCTGTCTTTGATCCGTCCTTCACTAAGTACGGACAGGTGCTCACCGGCTACGACCTGACCGGGCTGCTGGACACCCTGGAGCGGGTGACCCCGGTCCCGGAGGGGACCGAGTACGTCCCGGAGCAGCCCGAGCTCATGGCCCTGCCCGTGTGCGGGGAGCTGTCCGACCGGGCCTACGGCGGCATGCCCATCCAGATCGGCTGGTGCAACGGCCACAACACCAAGCTCAACTGCCTGGAGTACCACCGGGACAGCGAGCTGAACGTGGGCGTTCAGGACTTTATCCTCCTGCTGGCCAAGCGGGAGGAGATGACGGACGGCCGTCTGGACACCGGCAAGGTGGAGGCTTTCCTGTGCCCCGCCGGCACCCTGGTGGAGGTGTACGCCACCACCCTGCACTACGCCCCATGTTCCGCCAAGGCGGGGGAGGGCTTTCAGGTGGCCATCGTCCTGCCCAAGGGCACCAACCTGGACAAGCCGGCCATTTTGGCGGGCAACCAGGAGGACCAGTGCCTGTGGGCCCGGAACAAGTGGCTGCTGGCCCACAAGGACAGCAGCGAGGCCGCCCAGGGCGCGCCCGTGCGCCTGGACGGAGAAAACATTGACATTGCCGGGCTCATCTGAACCGGCTCAATTTTAAAAGAGGTGTGAGAACATTATGCTGACCAACATTCCCACTGTAAAGCTGGGCATCATCGCGGTGTCCCGGGACTGCTTCATCATCTCCCTGTCGGAGCGCCGCCGCGCCGCGGTGGTGGCCGCCTGCCAGGCCAAGGGCGTGGACATCTACGAGTGCAAGACCACCGTGGAGAACGAGAAGGACATGCTCAAGGCCGTGGACGAGGTGAAGGCCGCCGGCTGCAACGCCCTGGTGGTGTTCCTGGGCAACTTCGGCCCCGAGACCCCCGAGACCCTCATCGCCCAGAAGTTTGACGGCCCCGTCATGTACGCCGCCGCCGCCGAGGAGACCGGCAAGGACCTGATCGACGGCCGGGGCGACGCCTACTGCGGCATGCTCAACTGCTCCTACAACCTGGGCATGCGCCACCTGAAGGCCTACATCCCCGAGTACCCCGTGGGCACCGCCGAGGACATCGCCGCCATGATCCAGGACTATGTGCCTATCGCCCGCGCCCTCATCGGCCTGTCCAAGCTGAAGATTATCACCTTCGGCCCCCGTCCCCAGGACTTCTTTGCCTGCAACGCCCCCATCAAGGGCCTGTATGAGATCGGCGTGGAGATCGAGGAGAACTCCGAGCTGGATCTGCTGGTGGCCTACAAGGCCCACAAGGACGACCCCCGCATCCCCGAGATCTGCGCCGACATGGCCAAGGAGATGGGCGAGGGCCGCTACTACCCCGAGATGAACGAGCGCATGGCCCAGCTGGAAGTCACCCTGCTGGACTGGGCGGAGGAGCACAAGGGCGCCCGGGAGTATGTGGCCTTTGCCGACAAGTGCTGGCCCGCTTTCCCCAAGGAGTTCGGCTTTGAGCCCTGCTATGTGAACTCCCGCCTGGTGAGCCGGGGCATCCCCGTCTCCTGCGAGGTGGACATCTACGGCGCTCTGTCCGAGTACATCGGCATGTGCGTCTCCGGCGACACCGTCACCCTGCTGGACATCAACAACTCCGTCCCCGCCGATCTGTACCACGAGGACATCGAGGGCAAGTTCCCCTATCAGCTCACCGACACCTTCATGGGCTTCCACTGCGGCAACACCCCCAGCTGCAAGCTGTGCGCCGACCGGGCCGTGAAGTATCAGCTCATCCAGCACCGCCTGCTGGAGCCCAAGGGCTCCGACCCCGATTTCACCCGGGGCACCCTGGAGGGCGACATCGCCCCCTCCCAGATCACCTTCTACCGCCTGCAGTGCGACAGCCAGGGCAAGCTGCGCTCCTACATCGCCCAGGGCGAGGTCCTGCCTGTCAAGACCCGCTCCTTCGGCGGCATCGGCGTCTTCGCCATTCCGGAGATGGGCCGCTTCTACCGCCACGTGCTGGTGCAGAAGGGCTATCCCCACCACGGCGCGGTGGCCTTCGGCCACTACGGCAAGGCCCTGTTCGAGGTGATGAAGTTGCTGGGCGTGGAGGACATCGCCTACAACCAGCCCAAGAGCCTGCCCTATCCCACCGAGAACCCCTTCGTGTAAGAGGCAGTATTTATTACATTTGCGTTCTTCTTTCCCCAAGCCAAACAAAGAGCCATACCGGCCGGAGGATTTTCCTCCGGCCGGTATGGCTTTTTTCACGGATATTCAGCTCTGCTCCGGCAGATAGTCCAGGGGGTCCACGTGGTTCCCCTCCGCCAGCAGCTCCAGGTGCAGGTGGGATTCCATTCCGCTCTCCGCGATGGCGGTGCCGCCCACGGTGCCCAGGACTGCCCCGGTCTCCACCGCGTCCCCCACGGACACGGCGACCTCCTCCGCCAGATTGGAGTATACCGCCGTCACGCCGTCCGGCTGCTGGACGGTCACCGTAGTGCCCATCATGGGGTCGGAGCAGACCTCAGCTACCTGCCCCTCGCCGGCGGCCAGCACCTTGAGTCCCGCCTCGGCGGCGATGTCCACGCCGCAGTGGGTGCGCCAGTCCCCCATGGTGGGGTCATAGGCCAGGGCCTCGGCGGTGAAGGCCCGCAGGACCTGTCCCTTCACCGGCCAGGTGTAGACCACTTCCTTGTACTCCGGCTGGGTGGAGACCTCCTCCTGGGTGGGCTCCTTCACCGGCTGGGGGTCGTCCTCTTGGACGGCCGGGGCCGGGGGCTACTCCTCGGGAGTTTCTTCCTCCAGCGGCTGGGTGGAAGGGGCCTCCTGGGCGCTGCTGTCCGGGAGGGTGACGGTGGGGTTGGCCGTAACCGGTTCGCTGGGCTGGCTGCCCCCGGTGACGGTGCGGATGAGATAATAGCCCGAAATTCCAATGGCGGCGACGCACAGGAACAGGACTATGTAGAAGCCCTTTCCCAGCACGAAATCGCCTAATTTTTGAAACAGATTCCGTTTCATGGAACCACCTCCGAGGGATATTGTGGACCAGTTTTTGGGCGGCTATACCGGAAAGGGAAAAATTTTTGTGTCCCTGTCCCCGGAAGGGCTGGAAAATTTCCAGGGTTTTGTGTACACAGACGTACAACTTCCATGGACGTTTTCCCTATTTATGTGATATACTTCTCCAAGTACGAATTCTGTCAAAGTGAGGAAGCTGTTATGTACCGTACCATCACCCTGCCCAACGGGGCCCGTATTTTAACGGAACACATCCCCGGCGTCCGCTCCGCCGCCCTGGGATTTTTTGTGGGGGCCGGCTCCCGCCATGAGCGCGCCGAGGAGAACGGGGCCGCCCACTTCATTGAGCACATGTCCTTCAAGGGGACCAGCCGCCGCTCCGCCGCCGACCTGGCCATGGAGATGGACGCCATCGGCGGCCAGGTGAACGCCTACACCACCAAGGAGAGCACCTGCTTCTACGCCCGGTGCCTGGACCGGCACCTGGACCGGGCGGGGGAGATGCTGTGCGATATGCTCTTTGACTCCAAGTTTGACGAGGGGGACGCGGCCCTGGAGCGGGGGGTGATCCTGGAGGAGATCGGCATGTACGAGGACGCCCCCGAGGACCTGTGCGCCGAGCGGCTGGCCATGGCGGTGTACAAGGGCCGTCCCATGGGCCGCCCCATCCTGGGAAAGGCCTCCACTCTGGAGCAGATGACCGGAGAGAGCCTGCGCCGGTGGCAGCGGGAGCACTATGTCCCCGGGGCCATCGTGGCCGCCCTGGCGGGCAGTTTTGAGGAGCGGCACGTGGACGCCCTCACCCGGCGGCTGTCCGCCCTGCCCGCCGCCCCCCTGCCCAAGGTGCGGGAGGCCGTCTACCTCCCCGCCGTCACGGTGCGGAAGAAGGCCATCGAGCAGAACCACCTGATCCTGGCCTTCCCCGCCCTGTCCTATCTGGACGAGGACCGGTACGCCCTGCTGCTGCTCAACTCCATCCTGGGGGGCGGGTGCTCCTCCCGGCTGTTCCAGGAGCTGCGGGAAAAGCGGGGGCTGTGCTACACCGTCTACTCCTATGTGTCCGACCACGCGGACACCGGCCTTTTGGGGATCTACACCGCCTTGAATCAGGAGCAGGAACAAGGGGCCCTGGAGGCCGTCCGGGCCATCGTGGGGGAGCTGGCCGACCACGGCCCCACCCAGGAGGAGCTCTCCCGGGCCCGGGACCAGGCCCAGGCCAACATTCTTATGGGGATGGAGTCGGTCCAGGCCCGCATGAGCCACCTGGGCACCTCCGCCCTGCTGTATGGAAAGGTGCGGGAGTCGGAGGAGATCCTGGCCGCCTACGACCAGGTGACCCGGGAGGAGCTGCGCCGACTGGCGGAGCGGATCTTCCCCTTTGTGGGTGCCTCCCTGTCCGCCGTAGGCCGGGTGCGCCCGGCGGCGGAGTACCGGGCGTGGCTGGAACAGGGAATTTAACCGGAAAAATCAAAACAGGCGGTATAGACTATGCGAGTCTATACCGCCTGTTTTTGTTTTGGGCATTTTCTCAAGCCAAGAAGAGAAGTCAGCGCCCTTCCGCCCGGTCCTGCTGAATGAGGAGTTTCAGGGCCTCCACCCCCACCTGGATAGCGGCGGAGGTGTCGTGGGACTCCTTTTGGTCCAGCCCCTCCTTCTCCCGCTCCTGGTTCCAGATCACATGGAACACCGAGCCGCACCGGACGCCCCGGGCGGCGGCCACGGTAAAGAGGGCGGCCGACTCCATCTCGCTGGCCAGCACCCCCAGCCGTTTCCAGGCCTCCCACTTGGCCTCCAGCTCATAGGACACCGGCATCCGGCCGGGGCTGTGCTGGCCGTAGAAGGAGTCCTTGCACTGGACCACCCCGGCCTTCCAGGGCTTGCCCAGATTCTGGGCCGCCTGGGTCAGGGCGGCGAGCACCTGGTAGTGGGGCACCGCCGGAAACTCGATGGGGGCGTACTCCCGGCTGGTCCCCTCCATACGGACGGCCCCGGTGGCCACCACCACGTCCCCGCTCTGGACCTCCAGATGGATGCCGCCGCAGGTGCCCACCCGCACAAAGGTGTCCGCCCCCAGATTGCACAGCTCCTCCATGGCGATGGCCGCCGAAGGGCCGCCGATGCCGGTGGACACCACGCTCACCGGCTCGCCCAGGAGGGTGCCGGTGTAGGTGACGTACTCCCGGTTGGTCTGGATGTGCACCGGGTCGTCAAAGTATTTGGCGATCTCCCCGCACCGCCCCGGGTCCCCCGGGAGGATGCAATACCGACCCACCTGGCCGGGGAGACACTGGATGTGAAACTGAAGCTCACGCGCCTGCATAGGACCTGCCTCCTTTGTTCCGGCGGACGCTGGGGCCCGCCTGCTGTGGTTCCATTATACGGTGGGGGACGGCGGGCCGTCAAGGAGGGGGGAGAGAGAGGGGGCGGCAAAGTTTTTCCGTCTTTTTTCAATTACAGATTGCTTTTTCCGCAAAAAGAGGATATGATACTTAACACGAATTTTACACCCTGCGGGTGGGAGGGCAAACGCTATGAAGTTTCAAGTCGTCAGCGACAGCTCCTGTGACCTGGGGCGGGAGCGGGCGGAGAAGCTGGGGGTCACCTTGGTCTCCTACTATGTCTCCATGGATGGGAAGAACTATTACCGGGAGGAGCGGGACATCACCGCCCAGGAGTTTTACCGGCAGATGGCGGAGCACCCCGGGGTGTTTCCCCAGACCTCCATGCCCACCATCGAGGACTATCTGGACGCCTTCCGGCCCATTGCGGCGCGGGGGGAGGCGGTGCTGTGCATCTGTCTCAATGAGCCCTTCAGCGGGTCCATCCAGTGCGCCCGGAACGCCCGGGAGGTGCTGCTGGAGGAATTTCCCCAGGCTCAGGTCCGGGTGCTGGACTCCCGGCTGGCCACAGTGCTCCAGGGGCTGCTGGTCATCGAGGCGGTCCGGCTGCGGGATGCGGGCTGCTCCCTGGAGGAGGCGGCCGGAATTTTGGAGCGGACTAAGACAACGGGGCGTATTTTCTTTACGACAAATGACCTGGAGTATCTGCGCCACGGGGGGCGGATCGGCAAGGCGGCTGCCGCCACCGGGAGCCTGCTGCGGGTAAAGCCCCTGATCGGGTACGAGGGAGACGGCCTGGTGACCGACGGCATCGCCCCCGGGCGGAAGAACTCCCTGAACCGGGTGATGGAGCTGTTCTACCGCTATCTGACCCGGCGGGAGATCGACCTGAACGACTACTACCTGGCCACCGGCTACGGCCTGGACCAGGAGGAGTATCAGGACTTTACCCGCCGCCTGCTGGCCGGTTTGGAGGAGCGGGGCTATCCGGCCCGGCTGGTGGGGGAATTCCACATCGGGGTGACCATCGGGGTGCACACCGGTCCCACTCCCATCGGTGTGGGCATCCTGAAAAAGGAGGCGGCCTTCCCTGGCGGAGCGCCGGCCACGGAAAATTAAAAAAGACGCGCCGCCGGAAAACTTTTTTTCCCGGCGGCGCGTCTTATTGATGTAGGGTGGCTTTTTCGGAGCGGAACCGCCCGTTCCGGCACAGGCCGGCCTCCTCCTGCGGAACTGGAGAAAGGTGGGTTTTTGTTACAAAATTGTTGCTTGCCATTTTTCAGAAACATGGTATGCTGGTTCCAGGAGGCGGATCACATGGACTATGACGCCCTGTTGAATATGGGGACCGAGCTGGGCTATCAGCTGATGTACAGCGGGGCGGAGATCTACCGGGTGGAGGAGTCCGTCCGGCGCCTGCTCACAGCCTACGGGCTTCAGCCCCAGGTATTTGCCATTCCAAACTGTCTGATTGTCAGCTTCAATACCCCCACAGGGCATCCCATTACCCAGATGCGCCGGATTCCGGCCCACGGCACGGACATCGAGCTGCTGGAGCGGTGCAACGACCTGTGCAGGCGGCTGTGTCAGGAGGTCCCGCCGCTGGAGGAGGCCAAGGCCCAGGTGGACGCCCTGGAGAAGGAGCGCCACCTCTACCCCGGGTGGGTGTTCCTGCTGGGATATGCGGCGGCGTCCGGCTTTTTCGCCGCGTTTTTCGGCGGCGATCTGCTGGACAGCCTGTACGCCGGAGTCTGCGGCCTGGCGGTGGGCGTCTGGATGCTGTATATGGGCGGACGGCTGGGCTTCAACGGCTTTATCCAGACCCTGTTCGGGGCAGCCATCGCGTCCCTGGTGGCGCTGGCCCTGGTGAACCTGACCCCACAGCAGAATCTGGACGCCATCACCATCGGCACCCTGATGGTTTTGGTACCGGGACGCGCCCTCACCAACGCCATGTGGGAGATCATGGCCGGGGACATTATCTCCGGGGTGAACCGGACGGCGGAGGCGCTCCTCACCGCGGCGGCCATTGCGCTGGGCGTAGTGGTGGCCCTGGCCGTTGGGCAGTAGGGGGGCGGACATGATACAGGAATTTTTCTTTCCCTGCCTCTGGGCCTTCCTGGCCAGCGTGGCCTTTGGACTGGTGTATAACATCCATGGAGGCGGAATTCTCATCTGCGGCCTGGGGGGCGCCCTGGGGTGGTTTGTGTACCTGGCCGTTCAGCTGCTCCCGATAGGCAGCATACCGGCCGCCTTCGCTGCGGCGGCGGCCATCGCGGTCTTTTCCGAGTGCATGGCCCGGCTGCGCCGCTGCCCGGTCACCGGCTATCTGCAGGTGGCCCTGCTCCCCCTGGTGCCCGGATCGGGCATCTACTACGCCATGCGCCACTGTGTGGCGGGGGAGACCCAGCTGTTTTTATCCACCCTGCTCAATACCTTCGGCATGGCTGCCTCCCTGGCGGTGGGCGCCATGCTGGCCTCGACGGTGCTGCGCATTGTGCTGCCCCACCTTCCCCAGAGGCATAAAAAAACTTAGAGATACAATCTGGAGGAAATTTGTTGCTATGATGTTGTTTTCCAGACGCCGGCTGTTGGCCGGCCTGCTTCTCAGCGCGGTCCTGCTGTCCGGCTGCGCGCCGAAATCCGCCGTTTCGTCCGGGAGTGAGAGCGGGAGCGGCGGTTCGTCCAGCACCTCCGCCCCGGCGGGGGATGTGTCCCAGACGCCGGAGCCCCAGCCGGAGGGGAGCAGCTCCGCTCCTGAGACCGGTTCCGACACCTCCCAGGTCCAGACTCCGGAGGGGGACGGGAGCGCCGGAGACTCCCAGCCGGCCAATGCGGGAAAGACGGTCCCCGCCGGGGGAGAGACCCAGACGGTGAGCGGCTCGGCCTCCCTGTCCGGCTATGACTTCTCCCAGCCCTGCCCCGAGAGCCCGGCGGTGGATAACTCCTATTTTGAGGACGCCGCCTTCATCGGCGACTCCCGCACCGACGGCTTCCTGCTGTACAGCGGCATTGGCTGCGGGGAGAACCTCACCTCCAACGGCCTGTCCATTTTCAAGCTGGCGGAGAAGAAGGCTCTGACCATCGACGGACAGAAGTACACCCTGCTGGAGGCCCTGGGTCTGAAGCAGTATGGAAAGGTCTACCTGTCCCTGGGGGTGAACGAGCTGGGGTACAACAACGACAAGGGATTCTATAACGCCTACTGCAATGCCATCGACGCCATCCGGGCCTGCCAGCCCAACGCGGTCATCTACATCCAGGGGCTCATCCCCCTGAACGAGGATGTGATCGCCGCCACCGGCGGGTCCAGCTACCTGACCAACGAGCATCTGCGGGTCTACAACGATCTGATGCAGCAGGCGGCCCAGGAGAAGCAGGTGGTGTTCCTGGACCTGGAGCCGGAGTTCACCGGCCCTGACGGGCAGCTGCCCGCGGACGCCAGCAACGACGGGGTCCATCTGAAAAAGGCCTATTGTCAGGCCTGGCTGGAGTATTTAAAGACCCACACCGTCTCGTATGAGACGCTGTATCCCACTCAGGAGGCGCAGGTATGAGAAAGAAAATGTTCGGTTTGACCGCTGCGGCGGTCTGTCTGGCTATGCTGGCCGGATGCGGTGCCGGCGGGGGAGAGACGGCCCAGCCCTATACCAAGGAGCAGGCCCAGAAAATTCTGGACGGCGGAATCTTCACCTATACCCTGGACGAGTACGATTACTCCATGGCCTGGGACATCTACGGCCTGGAGAGCGCGGGCCTGTCCCAGGATCAGCTGGTGGACGGCTCCCTGTGGAACTCCTCGGGGGCGGACTGTGAGCAGCTGGCCCTGCTGATCTTCTCCGACGCCGACGGGGCCGAGGCCGCCGTGGGGGCGATGGAGACCTACCTCCAGAACCAGATCGAGAGCAACCGGGACTACCGCCCGGCGGAAGTCCCCAAGCTGGAGGACCCCTTCCTCCAGCAGGCCGGGGAGAGCGTGCTGCTGGTGGTGTCCCCCGACACCCAGGCCGTGAAGGACCTATTGGGCTGAATAGCAGAAAAGAATGGGAAAAACCGCCTGTTCCCTTTGGAAACAGGCGGTTTTGTTGTTTGAGTGGGGAGGCAGACGGCCACATGGGGCCGCCCCTACGAAAATACAAAAGCCTGTCCGGTGAACGCCGTAGGGGCCGACGACCTCGGCGGCCCGCGGGCGCACACTGTGCGGCCCTACGGTTCAAACGGATTGCCCTGATAATCAGAACCGTTCCCCTCATCCGTCACGCTGCGCGTGCCACCTTCCCCTAAAGGGGAAGGCTCGGGCGGCTGATAGCCGCCCCTACATGTATCCTGAAGCCATTCTTTCTTTATCGTAGGGGCCGGACACTGGCCGGCCCGCATACGCGGCGCGCCGAGGTCGTTGCGCCCTACAGCCCAGCACCAGCCGCCATCTGTTCGGCAAGGCCAGGCGCAGGGGCGGAACCGCACCAACTACAATTTTGGGAAGGCCAGGGCCCAGTGGCCCGGCGGAAATTTAGACCAGCCACTCAGATTTTGCGCGCCGGAAATTTTGCTCATCCTAACAGGTACGCGTCCCCCGTAATGGGGGTTCTAGGGGGGCGGCGAATATGGACACGGAGTGTCCATCCTGAGCCGATCCCCTAGCGTCTTTTGGTTCCTTTTCCACGTGGAAAAGGAACTCGCCGCCGGGGCGGCGAAACTCCCCTTAATCAAAAAACGTCAGCTGACGGTCCCCATACCCCCGGGTGGCCGCCGAGACAATGTGGGACATCTGATAGAGCAGACCCCTTTCCCGGCACCGGGCGGTAAAGATCTCCCACAGCTCCCTGGCCCGGGGGGAGGGGCAGCGGTACCGGTCCCCGTACCGGGCCAGGTACCGCCGGGACAGATTTTCCCCCGGGAACGCCCGGTCCAGCTCCCGGAGAAAATACTCCCGCTGGCCCTGACGCATGGTCACCCCGAAGCCGGAGTAGATAAACTTGGCCCCCGCGTCCGCCGAGCGGTCCACCACCGAGAGCACCTGCTCCGGCCGGTCCTCTAGAAAGGGGAGCACCGGCATGAGGAGCACCCCGCAGAAGAGCCCCGCCTCGGCCAGCTTTCGGATGGCCTCCAGCCGCCGGGCGGGGGAGGGGGCCCGAGGCTCCACCTTGGCGGCCAGCTCCTCGTCCACGGTGGTGACGGTGATCTTGCAGATCACCGGGGAGTGGGTCTGGATGGACTGATACAGGTCGACGTCCCGGACGATGAGGTCGCTCTTGGTGTCCACCGAAACCCCACAGTCATAGGCGTCGATGAGCTCCAGGGCGTGGCGGGTGAGGAGAAGCTCCTCCTCGAAGGGGTTGTAGGGGTCGCTCATGGCCCCCATGCCGATGAAGGCGGGCCGGACCTTCCGGGCCAGTTCGTCCCGGAGGATGCGCAGGGCGTCCGCCTTGGCGGTGACCTGGTCGAAGTTGGGGTTGCGGTAGCAGTCGCTGCGGCTGTCGCAGTAGAGGCAGCCGTGGCAGCAGCCACGATACAGGTTCACCGTGTGGTCGGTGCCGAACCAGGCGGTGGATTTGCTGCGGATCAGGATGTGTTTGGCGGGGATGTAGTCCATGGCAAGCGCCTCCCCCAGTGCGTCGTTGTGACTCCATCCTATCAGCTCCGGGGGCGGCTGTCAACGGGATTTGGAACATCTGTTTGACTTTTGGACACGGGCACCGTATACTGGAACCGAGAGGAGGGAGCGGGCATGGAGCGGATCATTTTTCACTGCGATCTGAACAGCTTTTACGCCTCGGTGGAGCTTCTGGACCACCCGGAGCTGCGCCACCTGCCGGTGGCGGTGTGCGGAGACCCGGAGAGCCGCCACGGCATCATCCTGGCCAAAAACGAGCCGGCCAAAAAATTTCAGGTCAAGACGGCGGAGACCATCTGGCAGGCCAAGCGGAAATGCCCCGATCTGGTGCTCCTCCCCGCCCACCACAGCGTGTACCGGGACTACTCCAAAAAGATCAACCGCATGTACCAGGACTACACCGACCTGGTGGAGCCCTTCGGCATCGACGAGAGCTGGCTGGACGTGTCGGGCACTCTCCACCTGTTCGGGGGAGACCCCGTGGCCCTGGCCGACGAGATCCGCCGCCGGATGCGCCAGGAGTTCGGCCTGACCATCTCGGTGGGCATCTCCTTCAACAAGATTTTCGCCAAGCTGGGCAGCGACTATAAAAAGCCGGACGCCACCACCTGGATCAGCCGGGACAATTACCAGCAGCTGGTGTGGCCCCTGCCGGTGACCGACCTGCTGTACGTGGGCCGGTCGGCGGCGGAGACCCTGGAGCGGGTGGGGGTGCGCACCATCGGGGACCTGGCCCGGTTTGACCGGGAGCGGCTGTTCCGCCTGCTGGGCAAGCAGGGGAGCCAGCTCCACGACTACGCCTGCGGCCTGGACCGGTCCCCGGTGGCCCCGGCGGGGCAGTACACGCCCCCCAAGTCGGTGGGCAATGGCAACACCTTTGCCCGCAATCTGCAAGGCCGGGCGGAGATCCAGGCGGGGATCGTCCAGCTGTCCGACCAGGTGGGGGCCCGCCTGCGGCGGCACCGCATGAAGTGCACCGGGGTGGCCCTCCAGATCCGGGACCCGGACTTCCGGGACATCAGCCGTCAGAAGCGGCTGGAGGTCCCCACCTGCCTGGGCCGGGAGATCGCCCGGGAGGCCATGGAACTGGCCGACGGGTGCTGGAATATGCAAAAGCCGGTGCGGGCCCTGACCGTTACCGCCATCTACCTGATCCCCGAGGACCAGGCCGCCGTGCAGCAGACCCTGTTCGGGGACCAGGGGGCGGAGCAGCGGGAGCGGCTGGAGAAGCTGGCCCACGCCATGGACGCCATCCGTGACAAGTACGGCAAAGGGGCCATCGGCCTGGCCTCCGCCCCCAAGGAGGCCCGGGAGCGCCACGCCCCGCCGCCGGGAGGAAACCGTGAGGGGTGAGGAATGCAGAATGCAGAAATGCAGAATGCAGAATGGGGGCAACGCGGGGAGGCAATCACGAATTGACAGGATGCAGCCCGGATGCGGTTGAGCTTGAAAGCGTGGTATAAGGGGACATGAGAGAGATGGACTGGAAGGGAAATCTGAGTAATATTTTTGACTTTGAAGAAACGGAAAAGATAGGGCTTAGGAAAGGCATTGTATTCTATTTTAATGATTGGATTGATGAAAAAACCATTTCTATATTGGAGGGAATTATAGAGCAGTTTCTTTTTCTGACACAGGCGCAATTTACAAAGAAATGCAACGGGGGCAGCGACGTTTATGTCAATCGGAGAAAGATTCGCGGCGGGTGGAAAAAAGTTTTTCATCAATCATTGGACAATTTTGATGACACAAATATTTTGATATTGGATAACTGCACGCCCCAGCAGCTGCAGACAGTTTATACCCGGATTATGCCAACAAATTATAGGGTTCCGTCCAGGAATTATTTTGTGTACAGCTATCTCTATTTTCAATGCCCGCTGGATATAGAATGGTCAGCGGTCTATCAATTTATGGAGTATGTCAACAGCAAACTGACGATTCATTACGCCAGCGCGGGATATGAGATGGCGTTCAATGCTCTCTGCCCGAAAAGTGATGGGTACGGCGTGAGAGCCCTGAAGCAGCTAAACTATGTAAACAGCGAATATACAGAATGGGACGGACTTTGTTTAAGTACGCGTTTTGGTGTTCCATGCCCCAATTTTATACAAGTCCTATATCCAGGATTGATGGAAAAAATAGGTCCTGAAATCCCCAAGGAACTACATCCAAAATTAGTAAATTCCAATCTTTTTCTTGATATACTGGACCGGGAGTCTGAAAAAATGGTTGAGCCGGCCTTGGAACAGGTAAAAGCCCGGTATCAAAAATTGTATTGTCTGCTGAAACCGGTCCTTGTGTCGCCTGAGCGATCTATATTTATGAAAAAGGAGGACTGGGAGAAGCGTCTAAAACGGTTTGAAGAAATCGGATCATGGAGAATCTAGTTCCGAAAATCAAGGCGGCATGTCTGTTCTTGAATAGAAGCAGGGAACGTACGGTCTGTACATTGAGGCCACCAGTGACGGCAGAACGATCAGTGGAAACGTCGCTGCGGTGCAGTACCGCACCAACCCTGACTGAGCAGAAAAAACAAGGCAGATTGGACGATAGCATAATCCCGTGGGAGCGGTTCATACAGTGGGCATGAGGTGAGTTCTTATGCCCGCTTCTTTTTCCACATTTTTGGCCCAGGCGGTGGAAAACCCCGCTCTGGCTCTGTCGGTATTTCTCACCCTGGGGGTGCTGCTGGTGAACGGCTGGACGGACGCCCCCAACGCCATCGCCGGGGCGGTGGTGACGGGGGCGCTGTCCTTCCGCCGGGCGGTGCTCCTGGCGACGGTGTGCAATTTTCTGGGGGTGCTGTGCGTCACGTCGGTGTACCCCTCGGTGGCGGAGACCATCTATTCCATCGCCTCCTTTGAGGGCGGGCCGGAGGCGGCCTCCCTGGCCCTGTGCGCCGCCATGGGGGCGGTGGTGTTCTGGGCGGCGGCGGCCTGGTGGTGGGGCATCCCCACCAGCGAGAGCCACGCCCTGGTGGCGGGCATCTCCGGGGCGGCCGCAGCCATGGAGGGGGACCTCTCCTGCATCCGCTGGCAGAAGTGGGGGCTGGTGCTGCTGGGGCTGGTGCTGTCCACCGCCCTGGGTTTTTGGGCGGGCCGCTGGGCGGAGGGAACCACCCGGGGCTGGGGGTGGTCCGGGCGGACCTACCGCGTGCTCCAGATTCCCGGGGCGGCGGGGACCGCCTTTCTCCACGGGGCCCAGGACGGGCAGAAGTTTTTGGGGGTGTTTCTCCTGGGGGCGGCCCTGGCCCAGGGGCGGCAGGGGGAGGGGATGGCCCGGGCTCCCCTGTGGCTGATGGTCCTGTGCGCCGCCTTCATGGCCCTGGGGACCGGCATGGGGGGACGGCGGATCATCGACACGGTGGGGCGGGATATGGTGTCCCTGGGCCCCCGGGAGGGGTTTGCCGCCGACCTGGCGGGGATGGCCTGCCTGCTGCTGGCCACAGCGCTGGGGCTGCCCGTGTCCACCACCCACACCCGCACCGCCGCCCTGCTGGGGGTGGGCTCGGCAGGGGGGAGGCGGGCGGACTGGGGGGTGGCCCGGTCCATCGCCCTGGCCTGGCTGTGCACCTTCCCCGGGTGCATGGGGCTGGGCTGGCTGCTGGCGAAGGGGATGCTGCAGAACTGTATCTTGTAACGGCTCTTTGTTATTTCTCCGGGGCATAGATAAAGGGGATCTCTATGCCGTTGATTGCAAAAGATTCAATCTGGGTGGGATTGACCGAAAAGGTCTGGTTTCCATCGATTTCTCCCACAAGTTCTCCCTCAGAATTGTAAATATACCGATATTCCCATTCCACCTGGAACCAATATGGGGCATCCTCATCCGTTCGGAAACGGGCCGCTGCCGGTTGGAGTGTGGTTCCGTCCCGCAAATGAAGTTCCACCACGGTGGCGTCTTCAAAGTGCATGAATATCTCGGCTTCGGTCGTATGGTACAGTGCTGTGTTAGAGGCCGGGTATTTCCCCGTCAAACGGGAAATTTCCTGTTTCAAAATCTGGGCGAGAGGCGCTTCCAGCTGAAAATCAATGGAAAAATAGAAAGGGGTCACTTTCAAATCTGTCGCCTTGGAATTGGTGTTACAGAAAGGGACCGATAGGTTCAACGGGGTGTGAACAACGGTGTTGGGATACTCCAGGATCACGTCTTCCACCGTGATCCCCTTGTTCCACTCCTTGAGGAGCTGAATGCCCTCCGTGCCGTCTCGGTAATAAGACAGCTGGTCTACGGTAATGGAGACCTGCTGTCCCTCCGGGTCAACCCCAGTCTGCATGCCAAAGACTGCCTGTACCTGATTGTCTCCCGGTACCTGATCATAGACTTGAATCCGGGTGCTGTATCCCCCGTGTTCCCAAATTTCTTCGCTGACTTTGCTCAGCCGGATGGGCAGATGGAAGTATTCATCTGCTCCCAGTGCCGGCAGCTCTGACCCCTCCGGGGCGGCGAGGGTGAGCCACAGGAAGACCCACTGGTCGTCTCCTATACATTCCTCCACAGTGAGCGTCCAGCCGTCCTCCGAGGCTCCGCTGACATGGACAGGCTGAGCGTATTGGGAGAGGTCGGCAGGGACGCTTCCTCCAGGTCTCTGGAAATACTGGGACAGCCCGCTCTGCCATACGGCGGCCGCTCCCATAAGCAACACCGCCGCCCCAGCCAGGGCCGCCAGGGCAAGGAGCTTCCGCCGTTTTCTCTGGGAGTGAAGTTCCACGCCCGACTGCCCCTCTGTCAGGGCCTGCCGTACCCGCTCCATTTGCTCCGGGGTCATACGTACCTGATCAAAGGTCCTTTGAAACTGCTGTCTCATAGCCGTCCTCCTTCAAAATCGCTTGGAGTTTCTTCCGCCCCCGGTGCAGGCGCATGGACACCGCCGAGGAACTGATGTGCAGAATTTCCCCGATCTCCTGGAAGGTATACCCCTCGTAGTAGTGGAGGTACACCGCCGCCCGTTCCTTCTCCGGCAGCTCCATCACCGCGGTGTAGAGCTCCCGGTCCTCCGGCTGGGCAAAGAGCTGTTCCGCCGCCTCCAGGGGCTCGTGCCGCCGGTATTTCCGGCGGCGCAGCAGGTCCCGGCAGCAGTTCACCGCCACCCGGCTGAGCCAGGGTCGCTCCTTGCCCGGCTGGGGCGGAGGGGTCCCCTCCAGCAGCTTGAGAAAGACGGTCTGCACCACGTCCTCCGCGTCGGGGATGGAGCCGGTATAGCTCAGAGCCAGGCGGTAGACCAGATCGTGGTAGTGGTCAAACAGGGCCAAAAGCTCTGTCTGGGTCATAATTTCCTCCTCCTCTCCGGTTTCTTGAGGCCTCGTAAGATAGACGCACGAGAGGCGCCAATTCACACCTCTGGATTTGTGACAATTTTGCAATTCTTTTGTCACGCAAATGAGAAGAAATAGCCGGGATGGCCGGTGTATTCTTTGGTTGACGTAATACGACAGCGCTCGCGCTCCGCGTCGGGGGCGGTGCGGCGCAAAAGGAGAACGAACGGATATGGGACAGAAACATTGGAGCCGCCGTCTGGCCGCCGGGCTGCTGCTGGGGGCGGCGGTGTTTGCCCTGGAGGGCTGCGGGCCGACCGGGGCGGCGGACAGCGGAGCGGAGTACCTGGCCCTGTTTGAGCTCCATCCCCTGGAGGGGTATGAGCGGGCGGACGGCACCTTTGAGGTGCGGGACGCCTCGGGGCAGACCGTGGCCGTGATGGCGGCGGACGACGCCCTGCGGGACTACCCGGCCCGGTCCCCGGAGGGGGAGGACAGTGACACCGGTCTCCCGGCTCTTTGGGGGACCGCCCCGGACGGGACGCAGTGGACGGCGACCTGGAGCGGGCCCAGCGCGGGGGTGAGCCAGTGCCGGGTGCTGCTGTCCGGCGACGGGGGAGAGAGCTGGGCCCTCACCGCCAGCGACCCCAGCCCGGTGTCCGACGTGTACGGCGGGGGATTTTTAAACGATCAAGTGGGCTTTGTCTGTTCCCGGCACTTTCAGACCACGGGGCCGGAGATTTTCTGGACCCGGGACGGCGGGGCGAGCTGGGACCTGCTGGAGCTCCCCGTTCCGGAGGAGTACCAGGGGAGTGTGATGGACGCATATGGCCCCCAGATTCAGGATGGGGAGGTCTGCTTTCCGGTGATGGTCTGGGGGGAGACCTCCGAGAAAAACCGGTATGTCTTCTGTACCAGTACCGACTTGGAACACTGGACCTGGAGCGAGAGCTGACCAAAAGACAGGAGGAGCCGCCGCAGGCGGCTCCTCCTGTGTGTTAAAAGGCACGGATGACGCCGCAGCCGATGCGGGCCCCCGCGTGGCCGGAGGGCTGGGTGGCGAAGTCGTCCGGGTCCTGGTGGATGACCACGGTGCGGCCCAGAATGTCCGGGATGGCAAACCGGTCGGTGAGGACGCTGAGATAGGCGTCCCCGCCGCAGCCGAACAGGGGCGGCAGGTCCCCGGCGTGGTGGGGGTGCTCGCACCCCTCCAGGTCGAAATGGCCGCCGGCGCTCTCAAAGTCCGGGGGAGTACAGGCGTCCCCCTCGTGGATGTGGAAGCCGAAGACCCGGGAGGCGCAGGGACCGTCCTCGTGTGGGAGGCCGTGGATCTGGGCGGTGACCAGGACGCCCCGCTCCTGAGGAAAGAAGGAGACCAGCCCGGAGAGGGGGGAGCCCGGCGCTCCGGCAATGTGGGCGATGGCGGCGGGGGCTTGGGAGTTGTTCTGCATGGCAATCACCTCATTGAAAAATCCGTTGGGAGGGAAGAAAAAGCCCTCCTGCAAGGAGTTCCGCCGTCCGCAGACGGCGGAATAAAATTCAATCTCGTCATTTCCGAGGACACAAGGTGAATTGCCCCGAAGGGGCAAGAGAAGGTCCACTGGGGGATGCGCCTCGGAAATGACACCCCTCACGAAATTTTGGCCGACAATTTCGCAAGAAATCGAGGACAAAATTTCGTGCAACCCTGCTCGAAAAAGTGGCTAAGCCACTTTTTCGACAGTCTAAAAAAGCCCTCCAGGCGGAGGGCTTTGGGGTCAGCGGCAGACCCGGGAAATGCACAGGGCGCTGACCTGGGGCGGGAGGCTCATGGTCATAATCCCGCTGTATTCGATCTCCACGCGGTCGCCCAGGGAGAAGCAGCAGGCCCTCTGGGTGTGGACCAGGACCGTCTGCCGGGTGCGGCAGTCGCAGACCAGAAGCTGACAGTTCCGGACCTCCAGAACTTCAGCCTGAAAGACAGTCGTCTCCATGGATTCCAAATTTAATCCCTCCGATCAATCCATGCTATGCGGCACGGCGGCCGGAGGTGCCTGGGCGCTTCCCTCAGAATCCGGCGCACAGCGTCCGGGCAAAGGCCCGGGCATGCCCTTCCTTTTCCTCATCCATGAACGGGACGTTATAGCCCAGGTGCCGCTCCGCCAGCATTCCGGCGTAGGTCATGCCGGTGTGCTTGCAGTACCGGCGGACCCCTTCCTCAAACAGGTCGGCCCCCTTTTCGGGGCGGTAGCCGCAGGTGGTGAGAATGGCCGCCCGCCTGCCCTGGAGCAGGGAGGGGCCCTTCTCCTCCCCGTAGTACTTGCACAGGCCGTACACCAGCCGGTCCAGCAGGGCCTTCATGGGGGGCGTGCAGTACCAGGAGTAGATGGGGGTGGCCAGCACCAGCAGGTCGCTTTGTAAAATCTCCTCCGCCAGCCGGGGAGCGTCGTCCCGGATGGCGCAGCCCATCCCGCTCCAGTCCCTCTGGCAGGTGCGGCAGGCGGTGCAGGGGCGGATATCCAGGTCGTACAGCCAGTGGGTGGTCACGGTGTGGCCCAGCTGTTCCAGCTCGTCCTGAAAGGGGAGGCGCAGGGCGTTGGTGTTTCCGTTCTTTCGGGGGCTGCCCATGAGAATGCACACCCGCATGAAGATCGCTCCTTTTCTATAGATTGGGGGATTATGCCGCCCAAGCGGCGGGAACTGTCTGTAAAAAAACGGGCGGGGGCTGACCCCCGCCCGCAGGCTTTTGGTATCAATTAGATTACTGGGAGAGCTTCTCCAGTCCCACCTTCAGCCGCCGGACGGTCTCCTCCCGGCCCAGGATGTGGCAGATCTCCACCGCTCCGCCGGGGGTGACCGCCTTGCCGGCGGCGGCGATGCGCACCGGCCACATGAGCAGGGCGTTCTTCACACCCAGACCCTCGGCCAGCCCCACCAGGCTGTCGTGGATCATGGCCTCGCTCCAGGAGGGCAGGTTGGCCAGCATGCCGATGGCGGCGGAGAGCATCTCCTTGGAGGAGTCCAGGGTGGACTTGGACTTCTTGTTGGCGAACAGGTTCACGTCATAGTCGGGCAGCGCGTCGAAGAAGTCCACCTTCTCCGGGATGTCGGTGAGCTTCTCGCACCGGGCCTGGAGCAGGGCGGCGATCTCGGCCGCGTTCAGATCGGGGTTCTTGACGCTCTGGCGGATATAGGGCTCGGCCACCTGGGCGAACTCCTCCGGGGCCATGGAGCGCAGATAGAGGGCGTTGAAGTGGGTGAGCTTGTCAATGTCGAAGATGGCGGGGGACTTGGACACGCCGGAGAGCTCGAAGGCGTCCACCAGCTCTTTCAGGGAGAAGATCTCCTGCTCCGCCAGCTCCCCCTTGGGGGACCAGCCCAGCAGGGCCACGTAGTTCAGAATGGCCTGGGTGAGATAGCCCTGGGCCTTCAGATCCTCATAGGAGGGGTCCCCGTGGCGCTTGGACATCTTGTTGTGGGCGTCCCGCATGACGGGGGAGCAGTGGACGTAGGTGGGCACCTCCCAGCCGAAGGCCTGGTACAGCAGGTCGTACTTGGGGGCGGAGGACAGGTACTCGCTGCCCCGAACCACGTGGGTAATGCCCATCAGGTGGTCGTCCACCACGTTGGCGAAGTTGTAGGTGGGCAGGCCGTCCCGCTTGATGAGCACCTGGTCGTCCAGGGTCTTGTTCTCCACGGTGATGTCCCCGAAGATGGCGTCGTGGAAGGTGGTAGTCCCCTCGTGGGGAATTTTTTGGCGGATCACGTAGGGCTCGCCGGCGTCCACCCGGGCCTGGGCCTCCTGGGGGTCCAGGGTACGGCAGGGGTCGTCGGGGCGGTCGAACTCGCCGGCGTCCTCCTCCGACTCGGTTTTCTCGCAGAAGCAGTAGTAGGCGTGGCCCTTCTCCACAAGCAGGCGGGCATACTTGCCATAGGTGTCCCGCCGCTCGGTCTGAATATAGGGGGCCACGGGGCCGCCCACGTCGGGCCCCTCGTCGTGGTCCAGGCCGCACTCGGCCAGGGTGCGGTAGATCACCTCGGTGGCGCCCTCCACCTGCCGGGTCTGGTCGGTGTCCTCAATGCGCAGAATAAAGGTGCCCTGGTTGTGCCGGGCGATGAGCCAGGTGTACAGGGCGGTGCGCAGGTTGCCCACGTGCATATAGCCGGTGGGAGAGGGGGCGAACCGGGTGCGGACCTTCCCCTTGGGGATCTTGGCCTCCATCTCCTCAAAATACTTCATGTCCAATGCCATGTCTTTTCCCTCCACGTCTATGGTTTGAGCGCCGGAATCAGGAGATTCCCAATTTCCAATTTCACTCAGATTCAGGTATACTGATTATAGGGGATTTTGCCCTGTTTTGCAAGAGAAACCCCAAGCGCGCCTCTGCGGGGAACCTTTTCTCTCCCGGTGCGTCTACACCTGCAGAGGGACCGCGCCGTTTGAAAGGAGTTTTTGATGATGAAACGCATGGTTTTTCTGCTGGCAGTTCTGGGGACCCTGCTGTCCGGCTGCGGGGCTCCGGCCCCGGGAGGGGGCGCATCTTCCGCGCCCCAGGAGGGCTCGTCCGCCCAGGAGGAGCTGCCGAACACAGAGGGGGAGAGCTCTGTCCCCCTGGAGGAGGAGCCGGAACCCGAGCCCCCCAGCAGGCAAGACTCCATCCCCTTCACCGGGGACCAGCTCTACGCCGCGGCCTATCTGGGCTTTGAGGAGATGGAGGACCTGTCCTACTACACCCAGCGCTATCTGGACAGCGGGGACCTGCCCATCCACTACTTTTCCCCCGGGGAATACTATCTCATCATCCCCCGGTACCCGGACATGTCCCTGGCCCTGTACAAAAACGACATCCAGACCGACCAGTCCGCCCTGGTCTATGAGAACCCCGTCTGTGAGCCCTTCCTGATCCAGTGCAACATCAGCGACATCTTCTCGGACGTGACGGTGGAGCTGACTTATCAGGGGGAGACGGTCTCCTTCTCCCCCTACATCTCCCTGAAGGACGGGAGCGTCCAGGTGGGGGAGCGGGGACTGGACCTGTCCCGGAGCGGCGGGTGAGTGCCCTCACACCCGCTCCAGGCGGTACCGGTCGGTGCGGCGGTTGGACAGGGTCCCCACCTTCCGGCGGATCTCCTCCACATAGTCCAGGTCAATGTCCGCCAGGATGACGCCGGGGCGGTCGGGGGCCTGGGCCACCACGTTGCCCCAGGGGTCCACCACCATGGAGCGGCCGTAGGCGGGGAACTCCGGCCCGGGGCCGAACTGCTCCGGGGCCACCACATAGCAGCCGTTTTCAATGGCCCGGGCCCGGAGGAGGACCTCCCAGTGGTCCTTTCCGGTATTTAAGGTGAAGTTGGCGGGGACGAACAGCACCTGGGCCCCCTCCAGGGCCATGAGGCGGTAGAGCTCCCCAAAGCGCAGGTCATAGCAGATGGACAGCCCCCAGTTGCCCAGCTCCCCGGCGTCCACGGTGACGATGGCGTCCCCGGGGCAGATCTGGCTGGACTCCCGCATTTGGCCGCTTCCGGGGACAAACACGTCAAAGGGGTGGAGCTTGCGGTACTTGGCCGCCAGGGTGCCGTCCGGCCGGATCACCATGGTGCAGTTGTAGGGCCGCCCCCCCTGGGGATTTTTTTCGTAGATGCTGCCCCCGTGGAGCCACAGCCCGGTCTCCCGGGCCAGGGCGGAGAGACACTGGAAAGTGGGGCCGCCGGGCACCTCCTCGGCGTACCGGTCCATCTCCACCCACCGGTAGGAGACGCTCTCGGGCAGGGCTGCCGCCCTGGCTCCCCGCCGGGCCGCCTCCCGGACGAAGGCGGACAGGGCCTGAAGATTCTCCTCCGGGTCCTGTCCGGAGGCCATCTGGATCACTGCAATGGGAAACTGGCGCATCAATACCCACCCTTTCCAAACAAATTTTCTCCCCTCCATCATAGCGCAGCCGCGGGGAATGTCAAGTGGTCCAATGGGAGGGGAAAACGCGGGCGGAAAATGTAACGAAACCATGAAATTCCCCCGCCGTCCATTGCCTTTGGGGGAAAATTGTGCTATGCTGTACCCGTATGAGTGCCGGCAGATTTCCGCCGGCCTCCTTTTCCTGGGCCGCGGGCGGGAGGAATCCCCCGGTCCCTCCGGCGGGAGGGCGTGTTCCGGCCCGGGGAGACGGAAGAAACTTGGAAATTTCCTGAAAAGGTTGTGTTGTTTGTGGAAACTCAGCAGAAGAAAGTCATGCTCTCCGGCATCCAGCCCAGCGGTGACCTGACCCTGGGCTCCTATCTGGGGGCCATCAAGAACTGGGTGGAGCGCACGGATGAGTTTGACAACTACTATTTTATGGCGGATATGCACTCCATCACCGTGCGGCAGGACCCCGCCGCCCTGCGCCGCCGCACCCTGGAGCAGCTGGCCCAGTATATCGCCTGCGGCCTGGACCCGGAGAAGAACACCCTGTTCATTCAGTCCCACGTCCCCGCCCACGCGGAGCTGGGCTGGGTGCTCAACTGCTACACCATGTTCGGCGAGCTCAGCCGCATGACCCAGTTCAAGGACAAGTCGGCCAAAAATGCCGACAACATCAACGGCGGCCTGTTCACCTACCCCGCCCTCATGGCGGCGGACATCCTGCTCTATCAGCCGGACTATGTCCCCGTGGGCAACGACCAGAAGCAGCACGTGGAGCTCACCCGGGACGTGGCCGAGCGGTTCAACCACATCTACGGCGACGTGTTCAAGGTGCCCGAGCCCTACATCCCCAAGGTGGGGGCCAGGGTCATGTCCCTGAGCGACCCCGGCAGCAAGATGTCCAAGTCGGACAAGGACCCCAACGGCTCCATCTATCTGATGGAGAAGCCGGAGGACATCCTGCGCAAGTTCAAGCGGGCGGTCACCGACAGCGACACGGAGAAGTGCGTCCGCTATGCCCCGGAGGAGAAGCCCGGCGTGTCCAACCTCATGGCCATCTACTCCGCCGTCACCGGCAAGACCTTTGAGGAGATCGAGGCCGAGTTCGACGGCCAGGGCTACGGCGCCTTCAAGCCCGCCGTGGGCGAGGCCGTGGTGGAGACCCTGCGCCCCATCCGGGAGGAGGCCAGCCGCATCCTGAAGGACAAGGCCTATCTGGAGAGCGTCTACAAGGCCGGGGCGGAGAAGGCCTCCTACGTGGCCAACAAGACCCTGCGGAAGGTCTATAAAAAGGTGGGCTTCGTGGCCCGGTAAGATTTTATTTTCCCCCTTCAGGGGAAAATAAAGAAAATACAAAGAGGAACTTCTATGCCTGTACAGATCTCTGTTATCGGCGCGGTGGCGGCCGCCCTGCTCACCGCCGCCATCGTGGCCTTTATCACCACTCCGGTGGTGCGCACCCTGGCCTTTCGGGTGGGGGCGGTGGACGTCCCCAGGGACAACCGCCGGATGCACAACCACCCCATTCCCCGGATGGGGGGTCTGGCCATCTTTTTTGGCTTTATCCTCAGCGCCCTGATTTTCGTCCCCCTGGACGCCCCCCTGCGGGGGATGCTGATGGGGGCGGTGATCATCGTCATTTTGGGCATCTTTGACGACATCTATGCCCTGCCCGCCCTGCCCAAGCTGCTGGTGCAGATCGCCGCGGCCACTGTGGCGGTGCTCATGGGCAACCAGATCGAGGTGCTGTCCAACCCCAATATCTTCAGCAGCAATCCCTATTGGGACCTGGGCTTCCTGTCTATTCCCATCTCGGTGTTCTGGATTGTAGGCATCACCAACGCCGTCAACCTGATCGACGGCCTGGACGGCCTGGCCTGCGGAGTGTCCACCATCAGCTCCATGACCATGCTGGTCATTGCCCTGACGGTGGCCGAGCCCGACGTGGCCCTGCTCATGGCCGCCCTGGCCGGCGGGTGCATCGGCTTTCTGCCCTACAACCTGAACCCGGCCAAGATTTTCATGGGGGACACAGGCTCCACCTTTTTGGGCTTTATTTTGGCCACCGTGTCCATCGAGGGGCTGTTCAAGTCCTACGCCATCATCTCCTTCGCGGTGCCCTTCCTGATGCTGGGCCTGCCCATCTTCGACACCTGCTTTGCCATTCTGCGCCGGGTGTCCCACGGCCAGAGCCCCATGGCCCCCGACCGGGGCCACATCCACCACCGGCTCATCGACATGGGCTTCAACCAGAAGCAGGCGGTGGCGGTGCTCTACGTCATCAGCGCCATCCTGGGCCTGTCCGCCGTGGTGCTCACCACCACCAACGTGGTCCGGGCCATGGTGGTGCTGATGGCCCTGTGCGTGGCCGGCGGGATGGCCGCCAAGCTGTACCTGGACCGAATGAACCACAGGGACCAGGACGGCGCTCAGCCGCCCCAGGGGCGCGGGGGGGCCAAGCCCCGGAAGCTGCACAATCCGCCCTCTGATGTGGCGGGAAGCGACTATTTCTTCGGAGAAGAGGAGCGATCCGACAAATGAAGCCTGTTACGGTTATGACCATCTTCGGCACCCGGCCGGAGGCCATCAAAATGGCCCCCCTGGCTCTGGAGCTCTCCCGGCGGGAGAACATCCGGGCCCTGTGCTGCGTCACCGCCCAGCACCGGGAGATGCTGGACTCGGTGCTGGAGATTTTCCATCTCAAGCCCGACTACGACCTGAACATCATGGAGCCGAGGCAGACCCTGTCCACCATCACCTCCAAGTGCCTGTTGGGCATGGACGGCGTGCTGGATGAGGCCAGGCCCGACCTGGTGCTGGTCCACGGGGACACCTCCACCACCTTCGCCGGCGCCCTGTCCGCCTTCTACCACCAGATCCCGGTGGGCCATGTGGAGGCCGGCCTGCGCACCTATGACAAGTGGTCCCCCTTCCCGGAGGAGATGAACCGGAAGATGGTGGGGGCCATCGCCGACCTGCACTTCTGCCCCACCGTCACCAACCGGGACAACCTGGCCCGGGAGAACATCAAAACCGGGGTGTTCCTCACCGGAAACACGGTGATCGACGCCCTTCAGACCACGGTGAAGGAGCGCTTCACCTTCCAGGAGGAGGTTCTCAACCGCCTGGACTACCAGAACCGCCGGGTGATCCTGGTCACCTGCCACCGCCGGGAGAACTACGGTCAGCCCATGACCAACATTATGACCGCCCTGCGCCGCATCGCCGACGCCTTCCCGGACACGGAGCTGGTCTACCCGGTCCACCTGTCCCCGGTGGTCCAGGAGGCCGCCCACAAGTATCTGGACGGCCACCCCCGCATCCACCTCATCGCCCCGCTGGCGGTGGACGAGATGCACAACCTGATGGCCCGCTGCCACCTGGTGATGACCGACTCGGGCGGCCTTCAGGAGGAGGCCCCCGCCCTGGGCAAGCCGGTGCTGGTCCTGCGTCGGGAGACCGAGCGGCCCGAGGCCGTCCAGGCGGGCACAGTGAAACTGGCCGGTGTGGAGGAGGAGACCATCTTCTCCCTGGCCAGCGAGCTGCTCACCAGCGAGAGCGCCTACGCCGCCATGGCCCACGCGGTCAACCCCTACGGGGACGGCCAGGCCTGCCGCCGCATCGCCGACGCCATCGAGTGGCGCTTCGGCCTGCGCCAGACGCCCCCTGAGGAATTTCAGGGGTGACCGTCCGGACATGTCCCACATAAGGAGATGAGGATTTGGACTCAAAAAAACGCCTGGCCATCGCCCTGGCCATCACCTGTCTGATCGTGGTGGCCATCTTCGCCAGCTTTGGCCGCAGTTTGTTCTTTGTCCAGATCCCCTCCATCACCCTGGCCGACGTGGACGGGGCGGGGAGCTCCTCCTCCGGCGGCTCCGGCGGCCAGGAGGGGGACCAGTACTGGCAGGTGGCCGTCACCCCGGAGACGGTGCAGAGCGTGGTGGCCACCCTCTCCCGTCCGGACAGCTACTACCGGGAACTGACGGTGGAGACCATGTGGTCTGGAGGCTCTTACTCCTCCACGGTCCAGTACTGGGAGGACTCCGGCTGGTCCCATATCCGTCAGACCCTGGCCTCCGGGGCGGTGCGCCACGACCTTGTGGGGGCGGAGACCGCCTACTACTGGTACGAGGGGGCGTCCACCTGGAACTCCTTCCCGGCGGACGAGCGCTCCGCCGACCTCAGCCAGCACATCCCCACCTATGAGACGGTGCTGGAGCTGGATGCGGCGTCCATTACCGGCACCGGCTATGAGCTCAAAGGGACCTTCCCCAGCGTCTTTGTGGAGGTGCAGGGGGAGGACGGCGCCCTGGAACGGTACTGGATCAGTACCGACAACGGCCTGCTCATTGCCGCTGAGCGGGAGGTGGACGGCGCCCTGGTTTACCGCATGACCGCCTATGGCCAGGTTCAGACCCCCTGCCCGGCCACCGCCTCCTTTGCCCTGCCCGACGGGCAGGTGCTGCACGCCACCTCCTGATGTGAGGTATGAATCCGGCGGGGGCAAGCCCCCGCCCTACCAGGTTGACAGAATACCGTAGGGCGGGGGCTTGCCCCCGCCGCAGTTTGCCGAAAACCTCTGTTAAGACGAATCATCCCGAGTGTTAGCGGGGGAGCTCGAGGGGGCGGCAGCCCACCTCGAGTGGGATCGAATGCCCTGAATGTCTTGTACAACAAGGCGTTCAGCGAGCGCAGCGAGGACTTTTCCGCCGCTGCGCGGCGGGAAAGTAACGGCATTTTTGCAGGCTGTCGGGAAAGTCCTTGGACTTTTTCGACAGCACAGCCTGGGGCGGGGGCTTGCCCCCGCCGTCCTATAATCCGACCCAGCCGTTTTTTGCAGGGCGCGACGACCCGGCGCGCCGTTCCGGTTTTTGTGCGGCGGTGTGCCCAGTGGTCATGCCCTACGGTTCCGTTTCCTTGTCCCCCAGGCCCAGGATGAGCACCAGTCCCAGGGCGATGACCAGCTCCAGGTCGTCCCCCTCCCACAACAGGAGCAGAACGATGAGCAGGAGCAGCAGATCCCCGCTGTCCAGGTCCTCCAGCTTCAGGGCCTTCAGCAGGCCGCCTAGCCCCCCGGAGCCCCCCTCTCCCGTGAGGAAGGAGGGGAGGGAGAAGCCAGCGGGCCCGCCCGGCCCGGGGCG